>Ga0137796_10000041_pt1 | contig 80585 bp, 80 predicted proteins | sample OV2TP3_FD_97704 | JGI IMG/M metagenome (GOLD analysis project Ga0137796, IMG submission 97704) | reverse complement strand
AACTCCTCAACCAAGGCACCTTCGTGGCCGGGACCTGGTGGTCGACCCGTCGCGATCAGGATCCGTAGGGAATCGAGCGTCGCCGGGGCGCCTCCCGAGCCCCGCGCCCCGTATCGTCCACGCCAGCGGCAAAGAAGTCGAGCCGGGAGATGTCAGAAAGCGTGGGCGCTAACAGCCGGGTCGATTGCCACCGAGGTGCGCACTTCAAGGTTGCTGTTGACGACGTGGCCGAAGAGCTTGTCGGGCACGATGCCCAGGCCTTGGAGGATCTCGTCGGGGACGCCGAGTCCCATCAGCGCCTCCTGAACATTCCGCGAGTCCGATAGAGTCTTGACCGGCAGCAGCAGCCAGCCGAGGTTGAGCGGCTGCCGGCTGTCCTGCTCGCGGTAGAGGGCGTCCTCCCCCACGCCGCTCACTGCCACCCCGGCGCTTCGAAGCGCCATCGGGCAGGTCACCCAGCATGGGCCCTCCCGCGTGGCGACGGGGAACAGGAGCACGTGCGTGTCGCTGAAGGCGGCCAGCCCGGCGAACCCCCCGGCGCTGTCCCTGCCACGCGCGAAGCCGAAGACCGTGCAGATCGGACAGGTCGCCTGCCCGCAGTGCCCGCCTGAGCCATCAGCACGCGGCTGGCCGAGCCCGGCACAGTCTGGATACCTGTTTTTGGCCATCGCCGCATAGGTCCGGTACACGCCAGCCAGGCTCGACCCGGGAATCTTGGGGATCCGCGTGACCGGGTCGCGCACGATCGTGAGGTCCACGCGGCCCAGGCGGGCCCCGCCGGTACCCACGTGGATGGGGTCAAGCGCCAGCCCGACGTGCGGAAAGGCCTTGTAGCTCTCAGGCATGCGTCACCTCACCGATCCGTTCTTTGAGCACCGCCAAGTGCCAGTCGAACGCCCAGGCGAGCGCGCCGTCGGCGGCGGCCTCGCCGACGACATCGAACGCCGCACCGCGCACGGCGAGACGATCAGCCAAGACCGCTCTGGCCAGATCGCGCCAGACCTCTCGCCCGCCGGGTATCCAGCCACCATCGGGGCTTTGCCAAGCCTCCCGGCGCGCCACCAATTCGGCCCACGTACCGTGCAGGGCGCCAAGGCTGGGCGCCGCGCGCTCGATAAGCCGCCATACGTTGCGCATGCGGGTCCACTCTGTCAATGGACGCGTGGCGGCGTGCTCGAACCGGCGCCCCGTGCTGTCGAGGAACACCGTCGCCACGCGCGCTGGCTCTATCCTGATGCCATCGCCCGGCCCCAGGTCCACGGCGTGACGATAGACCTGGCCGTCCGGGTGCTGGAAATCGCGCGGGAAGCGGACGTTGTGGTCTTCGACCGCCAGGTACGGGTAGAAGACGTCGGCCCGGCCATCGGGCAAGGTGACCGGAACGGCGCGCAAATCGGTGCCTTGATCGGCTCGCTCGAGTGTCAGGGCAACGACGCCCGATCGAGCGTCGCGCGCGCTGACGCGCCACGTCTCGCGCTTCGCATCGAGCAGCGCGTGCTCCAGGTTGCGCGCGGCCTCGACGACCGCTTGGAAGGGAAGCTTCTGTGGAAACGCGACCACACCGGCGCGCAGTGGGAGTCGGTCCCAGACCCGGGCGAACTGCTCGTTCCACGCCTCGACCGCTCGATCGAGACAGGCGGAAGCAGCCTCCAGCGGCACCAGGACGCGGAAGCGGAGCGGACTCAGTTCGAGCCGGATCACCGGGTGGTAGGCACCGAGCGCGCCGGCGTCTTTGACCTGCTGCACCCGCAGTATCCGCGGGACGCGGTCGTCACCCTGGAAGCGAATTCCCTTGTCTGCCAGCGCTTCGGCAGCCTGCTCCCCCCGCAGTAGCCGAGCGAGGTTGCAGGCGGTCACGAAGGCCTGTTGCTCCTGGCAATAGAGGAGGCTGACCGGCGCATCACCCAGGTGTCCGTCGTAGAGCTCGCGGTCCTGCCAGCCGACGCTGGCCGAGGCGGCATCGGGGACCAGCGTGATTCGGCGCACCCGCCAGCGGTTGGCGTCGCGGGCCGCGATCTCGCGGAACTCTGCGAGCAGCGCGGTGAAGAACTCCTCGGCCTGGCGCCAAAGCCGGTAGATGCGCCCGGGCGAGGCCAGCTTTCCGAAGAACTGGTGGACGAGCCAGCGGGCGCGCTGCTCGTCGTCGAGCGCGTCCCACTGTGGCGCGTCCGAACGGTCCTCGACGATCTTCCCGAAAAAGGTCGGCCAGTCGTTTTCGTGGCGGTCGGCGCCGTCGCCGGCGTGCCGCATCCGATCACCCCGGTACCCATCCTGGAGGCTGCCGAGCACTGGGTCGTTCTTGTCGTACGTACCCAGCTTTCCGTGGACGTAAGCGGTGAGACTCGAGAACGGTTGGGAGGAGTCGATGGGGTTCGCCTGAGAGCCGAGCATGGGGTTGAACTTCCGCCATTCGCCGATGCCTTGCGCTCGAAGGGCATCAAGTCGGGTGCCCTCCAGCCAGGGCTCGAGGTCGAGGCTCAGCGTGAGAAGCGCCACCCTGCCATCGGTATCAGCCACCTCATCGACCCAGATGGTGTCGGAGTCGAGCTTGCCACCGAGCCAGGCATCGAGGCGGCCCCGCCGGCGCTTCTGGCAGACCCCGCACGGGCGCTGCTTGTCATTCGCGCTGCCGTTGCGCCGCACCAGGCACACCGGGCAGACGTGGCCGCCTCCCGCGCTCCCGGTGATGCTCCACGAGCGGTGAACCGGCACGGCGAGCGCATCGCGGGCCGCGCGCGTCTTCCTGACTATCGGCACGAGGCTCCGCGTCGGCTCGCTAATCCGACAGTACGGCGGGGTTTCCAGCTCCAAGCGTTTCGCGAACTTCTCGACCTCGCCCCCCAGCCACTGCTGCCACTCCTCCGGCCTGAGGCCCGCGGCGGTGCCGTTCGAACGCTCGCCGGGGAACGAGAAGACACACAGGCTCGCATCGCGATAGAGCAGCGAACCGACGGCGAGGTCGACCTCCACGATCTGGCAGACGTCGTCGAAGAAGGCTTCGATGGCCGCTCCAGAGCCCATCCAGTCGCCGATGCGTCCGGCGCGGGCCTCGTAGTGGTCGGTGCCGGTGCCAACGGTCAGCAGGCGCCAGCGCGTGGTCTGCTTGAGGTCCTTCGAAGTCCACGGGAAGCTGATGCCTTCCAGGATCGCTCCGCCCACGGCGCTCTTGAAGAGCGCGGCCGCGACGTAGGACTGATCCCACAGCGTGACCTCGTTGTTGGGCAGTCGCGTCTCGGCGATCGTCGATGAAAACGCGGTTCGCAGGGCGCTTCCCGGGCCGACGGCAAAGTCGCGCCAGCGCTGCCAAGCGCCCACTTCCGCCGTGTTGGTGGTCCCAGGCGTGCCGGGCTCCTCCAGGATGCGCCGGACCTCGCCAAGAACGCGCCGCCAGCCGGGCTCGGTCAGCACCTCGGGCGGGTCGGCCAACAGGTTTCGCAGCGGATGGCCGAAGGCCGAGGAGAGCCACATATGCGTGATGTCCTGGCCGAGGTACTGCGAGGTTGTGCGCGGCACGTTCTTCTCGATGCCCGAGGCCATCCCATGCCCTGCTTGGAGCAGTCCCAGGAGACCGGGGGCGGGGTTGCGGTCAGCGTGTTTCGTTACAAAGTCCGTCAGTATCGGCGGCCAGGCGCTTCCATCGATCGGAAACTTGTCCCTTACCGGTCGCAGCAAATCACACCACGGGAACGGCGGGCTTTCGCGCTCGAACCACCGCTCGTACCTATAGGCACTGGCCTGGCCGCCGTGCTCGCGCAGGAATTCGCCCCGCGCCTTGCCCGTCATGTGAAGCCACCCCACGGCCTCCATGGCTAGGAGCAGCGGCCGGTACTCGCGCAGCTTCTTGGCGGGGCCGAAGTCAGCCATCGTGTGCCCCCACCGCGTTCACCCACGGCTTGACCTTTGTCTTGAGGTCCGCGAGCGCGGTCGCCTGAATTGGCGCCTGCCCGTTTCGATGCGCTGTCCACCGGCTCACGCTGGCAGTGCCCCAGCCGGCCGTGCGTTTGGCCGACATACCGTAGGTCGTCAGCAGCGCCTCGACGGATTCTAGCAGGCGCTCGATGGCCTCCTCGGGCTTCACCTTGTCCCGAGCGGCTGCGCCCGGTAGGGGCGCATACAGCAGACGTAGCGTCCCTCCGGTACCTGCGGGAATCACCTCGTAGTAGATCGGCTGCGTCCCCGCTCGAGTCTTGCGGCTGTGCGGGTTGATCACCATGATGCCGATCCGCGAGAACCAGGTAGGGTAGAACGCCAGCGCCCCCCGTTGGAAGTCCTCTGCCTCGCCCTTCTCGTTGCCGAAGAGGTGGACGATCCACGTGGGTTCCGGCCACCCATCGAGCTTGCCACCGTGCTGTTCGAGGTAGTCATTCAGCCCCGCCCGCATCCGGCACGCCCAGCGCAGCAGCCCCTTCCAGCTCGCCCCGGCCAGGTACGGCACGCCGAACACGCGGTCCTTGCGTACCGGGTTGTCGAGCACATGGAACGGCCGGTCGTCCCTGGAATACCAGGGCGTCTGGAGCGCAAACGCGACCTCGAAGGCGAGCCAGGAGCTGTCAGGAAGCCTGTCGAACGGCGGATCAAGTCGCAGCCAACTCGGCAGCTCTAACGTTCCGGAGGACGCCCGTTGCAGGTACCGGCGCCGCGCATCGTTCCTTTGGTCGTTCCCTCGCGTGGACCAGGAAGTGCACCCGTCCAGGAACCCGGAGGCAAGCCCCGCCGGTAACGAACCGTCGGTGGGGCAGGCGGCTTGCGACGCCAGTTCGGCGTACAGATCGAACGTCATGATGCCGCTCCGCGGTGTGTCGTGAGACGTGCGAGGATCGCTTCGCCCGTGACGAAATCGCTTGGCCCGAGACTTCCCCACCCTTGCGCCAATCGTTGCTTCATCTGATCGAGGGTGACCACGTCTGGGTTGACGAACCCACAGGTCCGCGGCGGCTCCTTGAAGCTGAAGACCTTCTTGCTCTCCTGCTGCCTACCGGCGAGCCACCGCTCCGCCTGCTCGTTGCTCGCGAGCTGCTGGCCCTGGTGCTTGGGCTCCTTTCGGCCGAGGACCTTGTTGAAGGTGCTTTGATTGGCGCTCTGACGCGCGAGGTGCCTTCCGTTTACGCACCAGAAGTTCGTGAGCGATGCCCACGCGGACTCCTTCTGCTGTGGGTTTCGCCAGCGACCGTCGCGCACGTAGCTTTCGAGCTCGGCCCGCGACCGCATTTGGATGCTTGGTCGCTCCTGAACCTCGACGAGGCCGTAGTCGCGGTGATGTGGTAGGCCGCCACGAGTCGCTTCGTCGGACGGCTTGAGCACCGTCTTGCCGCCGATAGCGCCGCAGTCGGCAATGAGTCGAATCGTCAGATCGAGCAGCGCCCACTCCTCCGCGGCGATCGGCCGGAGCGGAGGTTGAACGCTACGTTCCTCCTGATGTGGTCCTGCGGGATCGCGCCGCTGCCGTCCCGCACCTCGAACCGGAACTTGCGCGCCCAGCCGGTGCAGCCGAAGAGTTCGCAGACGACGCAGCGTTTGCTTTGCTGCCCAGGACAACGATTCCCCTCTTCCGATGGATCGCACGCGGCCCCGCCTAGACCGCGGGCCAGCACCTCGAACCACCAGCGAATGGATCCGAGAAACCCGGTGGGGATCGTGCGCTGTCCCTTTCCCTCGGCGTCGCCGGTCCACAAGTCGGTGAGCGCCTTCAGGCGCCATTCCTTGGCAAAGTCGTTCATCGCGCCGCCTCCATCATCCGATGCGATCGATCCGCTCCCACAGGGCCTCGATCGCTTGCCGCAGCAGCGCATCCTTCTCGCCCGGCGATTTTGGTCCGACACGGCGACCCTGAAGGCGTGTTCCCGAGGTGGGCCAACGTAGTCACAGTCGTTCGTTCCAGTACATCCTTCCTCAATGCGGCGAACGCCGAATCGGGGACGTAGGTCCCAAATGCCTGCGCGAAGTCGATCGGTATTCCGCCGGCCAGTTCAATTCAATCCTCAGCGGTCGGCCACGCCCGGTGGCGCCATACGTCTGGCAGGCCTCGCAGTAGGCCTTGCGACCGTCACAGGGGCAATGTGGATCCTTCGGGTCGTGATTCGAAGGATCGCAGCAACGGTGACCAAACGCCCGCTGGATAGCCTCATACCACCACCGCAGCCAGCCCACGATACCGGTGGCTCGGGCGACCTCCGACGTCGCGTCCACTCCGTCCGTCCAGAGGGGCGTCAGGGTTTCAAGATTGATCGTCCTCGATTCAGGCATGCCGCCTTCTTCCCCGGGGCTTCGCCTGCGCGGCGCTGTCAGGCTCATCGACCGGAGCCGCCCCGGCTGGAGTAAGTCGCCGTGGCACGTGCACCCGGTCCTCGCCGGAGAAGACGAACCAGTCGTTCCGGATCTCCGCCACGCGGAGAACCAGATGGGGCGGGATGGGCACGGGTTCGTAGGCCGTGATCTCCCCCTGGACGTCGAGAGGGTTGACGGCGTGGGTCGGCCGCACGGCTTCCTCGACGAACCGAGCCCCCGGTGTCTTGACCTCCGTCCACTCGAGCCGGACCGGGCAGCCCTTCTTGCCAAGCCGGATCACCGCGGGCGGCGCGAACGAGGCGCGCGCGAAGAGGTAGAGGTCGAACCCGACGCCGGCGCGATCGGACGGCCCATCCGCCCAGATGGGATCGAGAACGAGGCGCCAGCCGAGGCCCGGGCTGTTGGCGCCCCGTGGCGCGTCGTCGGTCCGGAGCGTCCGCGAGTTGACAGCGTTCTGGGTGAAGCGCGTGCGCGACACGAGCCCGCGCGGGCGGGCGGGCGTCGCGTAGGCCGGCATGGCGTCGAGGTCGGCTGCGTAGCGCGGTCTGCTTCCGGCGTAGAGGCCGTACGAATACCCCGAGATCGCGTAGCTCAGCGCGTAGTTGTGGATCACGGGCAGGGTGGCGGCGGTCTTGGAAATCTCCAGGGAGGAGAACCACAGGTAGTCGTGGTTGTAGAGCCGCCCGGCGTAGAGGCGGAGACCCCGAGCCCCGAGATCGAGAGCCTCACTCACCGCGGGTCCCTACTTCTTCTCGCCTTGGGCCCGGCGGTACGCCGCCACATCGCCGTAAGCCTTGTCGAGGAAGGCGCGGTCCAGTGCCATCTCCGCACACTCGCGTACCACGGCGTCAACCTGGCTCGGCGTCAGCACCACGATGCGGTCCGGATTCCCCGCGATCGCCTTGTACTTCTCGTTCAACAGCTTGGTCAGCTCCGAGGGGTCGAGAGCCTTGTGATCGTAGAGCTCCAGGGTCAGCTCCAGCGGCGTGATGACTTCTTCCCAGCCAGCCACGATGCCGAAGAACGTGTTGCGACAGTCGCCGCCGGTACGGGACTCGGCGCCGTAGCTCCTGGAGGCGAGCAGCGTCTTCACCACGAGGATCAACTCCTCGCGCGTCACCGCCTTCAGGCTCACGATGGAAGGGAACACGCTGGCCGGCTTGACGACGTGCCGGCTGCCGAGCGCCTGACCCGTCCTCTGGTCGAGCTCGCCGACGGCGTTGAACGTGATCTCCTCGGAGATCTGGTCGAGCGGCAGCAGCGAAAAGGCCGTCGCGTACTCGATCCGGTGCTTGATGTTCGCCTCCTCGCCGAGGGCGCTGCCGCCGTAGAGCCCACATCGCGGACACGCGAGACACAGGTTGTCCTTCAGGTAGCACCCGTCGCCGTTCTTCCCCGAGGGCACATCCTTTCGCGTCTCGGCGCCCGCCGACCTGAGGAGATACTCCAACTGCCGCGACTCCGCCGCCTTCTGCTTTGAGCCCAGGAACGCGACCCGCTTGACCACCGTGGCCCGATCGCTTTCCGATAGCGGCGTGTTGACGGAGTTCAGCTCCCGCGTTTCCTCCGTCCTCAACACGGTGTAGTCGAGGATTTCCCGGAGAAGCAGCAGCTGGATTGTCTCGGCGCCGATCAATGGCGCCGGCCTTTCGACCAGATAGCCCTTGAGCACGTCCAGCGCCGGCATCTACTCGTCCTCCTCTTCTGCGACCGCTGCACCCTGCGCCTCCCAGAAGGCGGCGATGTCCTGCTGCCTGGTCGAGGCCCGCTTGCCCTTCGAGCCCTCTGACTTACGTGGCAGGTAAGGGTCGTCGAAACTACCTATCTCCTCGCCCCAGGCCTCCGATAGCTTTGTCTCACTTCCGTACTTGTCGCGAAGGAACCCGATCCAGGCTCGGCGTCGGGCCTCCTTCGATTCGAGCGCCTTCTTGCGAAGATCGTAGTAGAGGCCGTAATCGAGTCGGTCGAGGAGGCGGTCATGTGCCGTGACAGGAGCTTCGGCCAGCATCCCGACCAGTTCGTCGATCCCTTTCTCCAGGGCTTCGAGACCTGTCGGCGAAGGATTTCTTCCCGTCGCCTCGTGGACCCGGATGGCGTAGCCCTTGAGGGAGGCGGGGTCGCGCCGTCCGCTCTTGACCTCGCTCAGGATCTTGCCGACCGGACCCATCAGGCCGTGCTTGGAGCGGGTCGACTTTCGGGGCGCCTCGTCGAGGTACCGGGCGAACGCTCCTCTTGCAGCGTCGATCCGCGGCTGAGCCCTGTCGATATCGAATGGCTGGATCTGAACGGTGATGGGCACTCTCACAGGCGCACCTCCTTATCGCGAGCTGTCTGAAATGCGGGCAACTGCTCGATCAGTCGCAGGTGACGCGGGGTCAGGCTTCTGCCGCCCCCTTCCTCGATCCGACGGGCGATCTTCTCAGGCGGGTCGGCGGTCAGGATCTGGTACAGGGCGGAGCGGGCCGGCAGTCCGGTATCCCGCGCCAGCAGGCTGGCGGCCCCGATGGCCCCAAGCCAGCGCTTTACGTCAGTTACAGGCAGCCACTCGTACCCCACGAGCGAGCGAATCGCCGGCACCGGCGGCACGTGTGCCGCCCCGGCTCCGCCGCGGAAGTCCACCGGCTCGCTCTGCTTGTGAATCGCCACCGAGGCGTCGAAGACCAGGCTCAGAACCATGGCCACGTAGAGGCGGCGAAGCGCCTTGCTGGTCTCTGATTCCTCGGCGCCGGCTGCGACCTCGTAGGTGAGCGGGATGAAAATCAGGTTTGGCGTCTCGCAGATGAGGGAGATCGTCTCGTAGAGGCGAAAGACCTCCCGGCGAATCGACGAGAACTCCTGCTGGACGACGCGACCTTCGACGAGAGCCTCCACCGCGGCTTCCCACGTGGGGAACGACTGGCCACACGCAATGTTGAGAGCGTCCAGCCTGTCGTCGAACTCTTCCTTGAGCCGCTTCGTCGCCTCCCGGCGCCGCTTCTTCTGGGTGTCGTCGGTGAACCGGTAGCTGAAGAGGTCGAGCAACTCTCCAGGCTCCAGGTTGAAAGGATCGCGATCGCCCAGACGCCGGGCTGCCTGGTCGGTGAAGGCCAGCGAGAAGCCCGACTCGAGGTTACCAGCCTCGCCCCGCATCAGCCTCTTCGCCGCCTCGACCCATTCCTGGACTTTCCGGACCAGTCGCTCGCCTCTCTCGGGTCCCACGTTCAGCCGTGGCAACAGCGTGATCAACTCCGCGGGGCGGTCACCCAGGAGGATCTGGAGAAGGAGCCGCTCGTAGTAACAGGTAGTGCAGACCATGACGTAGCCGAACGAGCCGTGCGCCACCCCGCGGTTGGTGTGTGTCTGTGGGTTATCGACGAAGTCGGCCGATGCCTTGATCCCCTTCGGCAAGTCAAACGCCGCGTTGCAGATCGGACAGAGGTAGATCCCCTTGGCGCTCTCCTTTCCGGCAAACGGCTTCGATTCTGCGTAGTGCTTCAGCTGGCCCAGCGCGAGGGTTTGGACGTCGCCGCGCCCCATGGGAGTCAGAAGGTCTTGGATGAACGCGCCAGCCATCGCCTGGGAAAGCCTGTCCCTCGGTGAGGGCCGACCGACGGCCGAATAGACGTGCCGCGCGATCCCGTCGAGGAGATCGGTCAACACCTCCAAACGGGTCTGAGGAGGCAGCTCCGCAACTTCTTGCACCTCGGGATGGTTGACAGCTTTGCCGGGAAGAGCCCAGAAGTAGTCCACGGTCTTGACCATGTCCTTGGCCGGCATGATCGTGGATGTGGACTGAAGCGCGGCCCAACTGCCGGCGCCGAACGTCTTCTCGTAGCGGCTCTTGGCCAGCGTGGCTCCGTCCTCGCCGACCGCTTCGACCTTGTCCGGGTCCATCATGGCCTTGAAGAACTTGAAGACCAGCATCTCAGGCTGCGCGACGGAGATCCGCCCGGCCTCGCCCTCCACCCGGTCATCCGTCGGGGTTGACTTTCGGCCCCTCAGCTTCCAGTAATCCTCCACCACCTTGCGTTTTGCGCGCAGCGGCTTCCGGGCAAAACTCTGCGGGCCGATCTTGCTGGCTGCGCTCTGGAGATACTGCCGGGACTCGGCGAAGGAGAGGAGATCCGGCTTGGGGAGAATATTGCCCGTCGGGCTTCCGACCATGAGAGGAGTCACGTCCCGTGCAATAGCCGCGTCGATCTCTGCCTTGAGGGCGTCGCGAATTTCCTCCGACGATGGCTCGGCGGTGCCCTCGTTCGGGCCGGCGCCATAGACGGTGGCGGTGGAGAAATACAAGAGCGGCTTCCACCCGCGCTGCTGGAACGCAGTCCGGGTAGCGCGGTGAAGAAAAGTAGTCGAGACGCCTCGCACCGCCACCTCGTGCCGCGCGACCTTCAGATGGTGGCCGAGCGCGGGGTCTCGCGTCACGGTGTCTGCGGCGTCGGCTGCGCTGCCGGCGGAGCAGAAGTGGTCGAGCGCCTTCACCAGGGTGGCGAGGGTGAGAAATCGGTCCGAAGCGCCGGACAGCATGGCCTCCATGATGGCGCCGTCGCTCCGGCCGGGCCGGCTGTGGTGGAACTCGGCGCAGTGGGCCATGATGCGCTGGACCGACTCGCTCAGTTCCTCGAACCCCAGCGCGGCGCACAGCTCGGGCACCACTGCCCGCGTCAGTTCGGGGAGGACGTGCGGCACGGCATGGCCTGGCCGGGGGTCGTGGATGTAGGCCTGCCACACCTCGGCCTCTTTCCCGACGTCGTGAGCGAGGACCGCCACAGCCAGGATTCTCTGCTCCGCCTCTGTCAGGCCGTAATGTCGGGGAGACGCCAAGATGGGCAGCAGCTCAAGAAGGACATCCAGCTCGATCAGGCTGTGCTCGAAGAGGCTCTGCTCGTACTCCCGGCGCTTGGCGAGCTTCTGCCGCCAGCCCCTGCCGGCCATCCATTGCGCCGCCCGCTCCAGGAGATCACGCCGATCCATCTCTCCTCTCCCGTCCTAGACGGTCCGCGACCCAATTCTCATCGCTTCCGCTCCGGCGGCGGCGTGGTCGGCTCGATGCCCTCCTCGGCCAGCCACTCCAGCATCGCCTCCCGCACCCGCGCGTCGCGGAAGCGGAACCACCGCTCGCGCTCGGCGGGGAAGTCGAGCAGCACGTTCTTGAGCCGGCGGAAGGCGCCGCGGCCGTCGAGGGCGACCTCCAGCCGGTCCCGCAGCCGGGCGTCGCCGACGGACGACGCAAACTCCGCCATCCAGCCGTACTCGACCGACGACCCGAGCGGCTCGACGGGGAGCAGGTGGTCCGCCTCGAGCCCGGCGTCGAGCTCGTCCTCCGAGGGCCAGTCATCGTCGTCACCGAAGCGGTCCACCGGGACCATCTGGACCTCGCCCGTCCTCAGGTCGAGGTAGCAGCTCCACTCGGCAGAGTTCGCGGTCAGCGCCATCTCGAGATCACCCCAGTTCACCGGGACTCGCCGCCGCGATCCCCCGGTCGGCGGTTCGTCCTCGCCCAGCCAGGCCAGAATCCGCTCCCGCTCCGCCGCCTCGAACTCGTGGCCGTAGAAGCGCAGGAACAGCGCCCGGCGCAGCGCGGCGGAGGAGACCAGGGGATCCTTCTCCAGTATCGATGCCCGGACCAGTGCCTTGGCCGTCGCGTGCATCGAGCAGCCCATCTTGAGGCGTTCCTCGGGCGAGCGCGCGAGCAGCATCGCCCGGTAGCGCTGCATGACCTCGGGCGGGGTGTCAGTCACCGCGCGCCTCCCGGTACAGGGCGCCGAGTCCGAGGCGTTCGGTCCAGTGCGTCAGGTATTGCCGGTCGAGGTCGGGCACCGATCTCACCAGATTGCGGACGTCGGCGAGCTGGACCTCCGAGCGGCTCTCCCGCATCCAGTCGAGCTTGGAGATGATCAGGTCCTCGGGCGCAACGAGGGCGAGGCCGTGGCCCTCGATGGAACCGCGCCGCCGGCGCGCGAACTCCGTCTGCCGGTACTCGCTGTCCTTGCGGACGATGCAGTCCACCTTGACCACGTGGGCCTGATGGATCAGGTTGAACACGCCTCTGCCGGCGATGGCGGCCTCCACCGCGTCCCGGTCGAGGTAGAACTCGCCCTCGAAGAGCGCGCGGAACCGGTCGGCGTCGCCAGCCGACAGCTCCACGACGAGGTCGATGTCCCGCGTCATCCGTGGCACCGCATAGTAGCTCGCCGCGACCGACCCGGTCACCATGTACGGGATTCCTGCGGCCTCGAGTCGCCCGGTGACGATCCTGAGGACCTCCAGCTCCTCGGTCACCCAGTCTCCCGAACACCCGTGACAGGGAAGGTCACACCAGGCGGACCCTCGCCGCCTTCCTCCGGAGGCCTGCCGCGAACCGGCGGTCGGCGGTCCAGAGCTCGCCGCCCGTGAGCTCGGCCAGCGCCAGGTACATCGCGTCATAGGCGGTCGGCAGGTTCAACCGGCGTGCCAGCGCCCATGCCGTGTCCTCGATCCCGTGCGGGTGGAGCAAGGACACCGCCTGACCCAGGAACGCGGCGATCGCGGCGTCGCCGGCCTCCGGGGGCAGCTCCCGGCGAAACACCTTGTTCCGAAGCACCGACACGACCTCGCAGGCAAGGAGGAACGGGGCGGTGATCTCCGCGTCCCGCTCGATCCACTCGCGCCACAGGCCGCGGACGGCCTCGCTTCCCTCCTCCGGAAGGAGGAGCTTCAACATGACGCTCGCGTCGATCACCACGCCCCGCTCAGCCACGCGCACGCAGTCGCTCGCCTCGCAACCGCTGGAGGTCGCCCAGCGAGTCGGTCAGCCGGAGTCCCTCCAGGGCCTTCCGGACCCGATCCGCCTGGGTGAGTGCCAGCCACCGCTGCGCTTTCGAGAGCCGGCCCGGCGCGACGCCCTCGAGTCGCTCGAGGTCTCCGACGCTCACCAGCGCGGCCTTGGGGCGCCCGCGGGACTCGATGATGACCCGCTCGCCCCCGTACGCGACCGCGTTGACGAGACTCGACAGCCTGGCCTTCGCCTCCCCGAGGGGAATCCCCTTGGTCATCGTCCATCAGCCCCCTTTGACCTTTTTGGTCATTGTGGTCATCAGGATACCGGGCGTCGATCCCCCGGTCAATCGACGGCCTCACCCCGGGCGGTCCAGGCCGAGCTCGCCCCACATCCAGCCGAAGTCGTAGGCCGGGCGGCCCGCGAGGCGCTCGCGGGCGGACAGGCTCTCCATGTCCTTGAGGAGCGCGACGACGCGGGGCCGGCCGGCCTTCGTCCGCGCGGCCTCGCGGGGGGTCTGGCCGCCGAGGGCCGGGAGGGATGTATCCACCCAGGCGCGGTAGTGCTTGTCGTAGTAGGCGCCGAGGAGCTCCGCCTCGACTTCGGGGGGGATCGCGTCGGCCTCCCGCGCCGGGGGCGCCGGCCGGCGCGCCATGGCCCGCTCGACGCTCTCGAAGCCGGTGGCGCGGTACCGCACGACCTCCCCGGCGAGGGCCTCGAGGAACGCGCGGCCCCGCTCGGCGCGCGCCTTCGACGTGGTCTCGAGGACGACGCGGCCCTCGTCGAGGACGAATGTGCCGAGACCGCGGCGGAACTCCTCGCCGCCGCCGGCCTCGAACCAGGCGTAGCTGCCGTCCTCCTGCCGGTCGAGGTCCGGATGGCTCCCGAGCGCCCGGTCGAGACCCTCGCGGTCGCGGACGTCGAAGACCGCGCTGGCGAAGACCAGCTCGTCGCCCTCGGCGGTGCGGAAGGCGAGGCGCGAGGCCAGCACGACGTGCTCGATCCACCACAGGAAGTAGACGGAGCCGAAGCGCTTGAAGAAGTCCACGTCGTCCCCCGGGACCCGGCGGCGGAATCTCCGGTGGAGGCCGCGGAGCTCCTTCATGATCGCGTCCTTCGCGCGCGCGGGGTAGAGGTACGGGGCGCCGTCGAGCAGCGGGATGCCGGCCGGCCCGAGCATCACGCGGGCCGCCAGCACGTCCCACTGGACCACCTGGCGGGTGGCGAGCCGCTCCTGCACCCGGATGCGCTTGCCGGCCCAGAGGTCGAGGAGGTCGAGCCCCTCGTCGAGCCTGACGCCGACCACCTCGTAGGGCCGGAGGTGCGTGAGGCGCGCGCGCTCGAGATAGCGCCGCTCGCCCGACCGGAGCCGCCGGCCTTCCCGCTCGAGGAACAGCTCGACCAGCGTGCGGCCGCTCTCGAGTTTGCAGTCGGTGGTGAACCAGTCCTGGAAGAAGGCCTCGCCCTGCTCCCGCACCTCGGGCCGCTCGTCCCCGGGGATGAGGCCGAGCGCGCCGCCCCAGAAGCGCCGCTCGGCGGCCGCGCGGTCCCCGTCGAACTCGCGACGCCAGCCGAATCGTCCGAGCGCGACGAGGGCGTCCTGGCGTTCGGCCGGGGTCCAGGCGCCGCTCGGGGTGCCCGCGGCCAGCAGGCAGCACTTCTTGTACTTCTTGCCGCTCCCGCAGGGGCACGGATCGTTCCGGCCGGCCGCCGTCATCCCGTCGCCTCGGCACCCGCGCCGAGCGGCTCGAGCCGGTACCGGCCGAGCCCGAACGTCGCGCCCTTGCCGACGTGCACCCACTGCCCGAAGACGAGGTAGGGCCAGAAGGGGGCGAGGTCGCCCTCGTAGGTGGCGGCGCCGACGAGGCCGGTCCACTCCATCCGGCGGCCCTGGCGCGCCGAGTACCGGGCCCACGCCGTCCAGCGTGTGGCGTCTTCCGCGAGGCGCACGGCGCGCGCCTGGTCGATGAGGCCGCGGAAGTCGATGTCGAGCGGGACCCCCGCGTGGAAGCGCGCGAGGGAGGACAGGCGGCCGAGGAGCCGGCGGACGAGCACGTGGAACTCGGGCCGGCGCGCGACGGCCCCCTCGTGCGTGAGGCGCGTCTGGGTCAGGAACCGGACCTGGATCCGCCCGTCGGGGCACGGCACCGCGGTGCAGTCGGCGAGCGTCAGGGCGCAGTCGTGCGGCCGCACGAGCGCGTCGGCGGCCGTGTAGACGGTCGCGCTGGCGCCGGTGAGCGGGTGCGTCGCGTCGATCCGCGCGAGCGCGATCCCACGCCGGCCCCGCCCGATCCGGTCCACCTCCCGCAGCGTCACCACGAAGTGCGGGAAGAACTCCCGCGCGCGCCCGACCAGCGTGAGGTCGAAGGCGACGGCGCTCCCGGGCGCGTACTCGCGCGCGCCCGCCGGCGGCGGGGCCAGGACGAAGGGGCGTGGGATCTCCTCGTGGGTGCGGAGGGCATCGGCGTCCGGCGGCGGCGCCGTCTCGAAGACCAAGTGGTAGGGGCACGCGGCGGGAACCGGGCAGGGCTCACCGGCGCGTGCAGGGCAGCAAAGCCGCCGGAACGCCTGCCCGAAGGCGCCCCTCAGCGTCGAGCCGAGGTAGGCGGGGAGGTCCAGCGGCTCGAGCGCCTCGAACGTCACGCGGTAGCACGCCAGGGCGAGCGCCCGGTCGACCGCGAGGGCCGGCACGCCGGCGCGGTCGCTCACGGGAGGCGCTCAGCGGCGCCCGCGCTCACGCCGGGCGCCGGGCCAGGGCGTGGGGCCGTCTGCGACGGCGCGACGGCAGCGCCACCCACGTGCCGCTCGCCTCGACTCGCGCGGGCGGCTTGCGCGAGGCGGCGAGGGCTGCGGCGAGCCTGGCCGCCTCCGCGCGGAGCGCTTCGCGCAGCGAGACCGGCGCGATCACCTCGGCCTCGGCACCGAAGCCGAGGAGCCACCGGCGCACCTCGACCGCGTCGGCGACCCGTGCCGTCAGCTCGAGCCGGCCGCCGGGCAGCTCGCGCAGCCGCTGGGTCGAGTGCCAGAGCCGCTCCCGCACGTATGGCGCCACGGTCGCGGCAAAGACCACGCCACCGTGACCACGTCGCCCCCGATGAGGCCCCACGCGCTCCGCAGGTACTCCTCCACGTCGAATCCTGCCGGCACCGTGAACGTCGCGTCCAGCGGTTCCACGACGCGGATCCGCTCCACGGCGAAGACGCGGACGGCCTCGCGGAGGTGGCAGTAACCGACCAGGTAGAGGCCGCCGTTCCAGTACGTTAGATGGTAGGGGTCGACGCGCCGCACGGTCTCCACGCCGCGGCTCATCGAGTAGTACCGGACGCGCAGCGCGCGGCACTCTCGCAGCGCCTGCTGGATCAGCGGGAGATGCTCGGCCGCCCCCGCCTGGAGCTTGGCGCCGAACACGCGGGCGCCGACCCGCTCGGCCATCGCGTCGAGCAGGTCCAGGGCGCGCGAGCCCAGGAGCGCGCGGAGCTTGGCGACGAGCGAGGCGATCGCGGGCCCGAGCGGGCTCGTCCCGGCGGGCGCCAGGAGCCTCTCGCTCAGGATCAGCGCGACGACCTCGTCGAGGGTGAGCGGCACCGGAAGGCCCTGGTGGAAGCCGGTCTCGACCCGCCAGACCCCCCGCCGGCCGTCGTCGGCGCGCTCGTCGTACATCGGAAACCCGGCGTCCTGGAGCGCTCGCAGGTCGCGCCAGACCGTCCGCGCGGCGCACCCGAGCTCGCGCGCCGCGGCGTCGATCGTGAGCCCGCCGGGCCGGCTCACGAGCTGGAGCATCCGCCATTGCCGGACGACCTGGTTGCTCCGGGGCATCGGCGCGTGGCGCTATTCTCGCCGCGCCCAGCCCCGGCGTCAACGACCGGGAGCGAATTGCGGTGGCGGGCCCCCCTCACCCTGCCCTCTCCCCCGGGTGGGGGAGAGGGTGATGCTGCGCCCGCCGCCCGATTCTCGCCGATCAGGGGAGTCCCCGCAAACGCAGAGGCCGGAATGGATCGCAGGAAGCCGCGGCCCCGCACGCGGGGTGCTCAGGGGGAGCGGCCGACGGGCCGGGGCGAAGCTGGCTGGGCCGCGGGATGCAGGACCCCGATCGCCCAGGCGAGGTCGAGGCGCTCGCCGAGCCAGCTCGGGCACCCCGTCCGCGCGTCGATGGCGAGACCGCGCGCCCGATGCGCCGCCACGAGCGCCTGCACGGCGTCTCCCGGAACGGCCGGCGGCGCCGGAACCTCGGGGATCGGCCGGCCGCTCGGCGTGCGGAAGCGCAGCGTGCCGTCGGCGTCGCGCGCGACCTGGTAGCCCTCCTCCTGGACGACCCGGTGATGGCGCCGACAGAGCAACGCCAGGTTCTCGAGCCGGGTGGGGCCCCCGTTCGCCCAGTGGTGGAGGTGGTGCCCCTGGGCGTGGCGCGCCCCGCAGCCCGGGAAGCGGCACCCCCGGTCCCGGGCCTCGAGCGCCCGCCGGAGCGCCGGCGGGATCGTCCGCGTCCGGCGGCCCACGTCGAGTATCGCGCCCTCGCCGCCGTGCCGCATCACCACCCGCGTCGCGTCGCACGCCAGGCGGCGGGACGTTTCAGCTGAAACGTGGACGCCGTCCTCCAGCGCAGACTGCCCGGCCTGGTCCGGGTCGGCCAGCGCGGCGGCGTCCACGTGGACGACTACCTGGTACCGCTCGCTGCCCGGGCCGGGGTCGAGGCCGTGCTGAAGAGCGGCCTCCGCCACGAGGGCGAGCGCGTCGGCCTGCTGCTGGCCCTGTGTCGGCGGTTCCGCCTCGGGCTCGTCCGGCATCGGCGTGGCCCGCCGCCGCTGGTACAGCGCCTCGCGCGCGGTCTCCAGCGCGCGCATGAGCAAGGCCCCGACTTCCGGCTCGAGCCGCCCCCGCACGACCATCATCCCGTCGTCGTCCGGATACACCTGGAGCGCCCGCCGCGCGTGGCGCGCCGCCGCCTCCTGCGCCTCGGCCAGCCGGTCCACTCGGCGCCACGCCCGCACGATCCGCTCGACGTGGGCCGTCGTCCCCGCCCGCCCGACGGCCAGGAGCCGGGCTTCCGTCTCGGGGGTGGCCACCCGGGTCAGCGCTCGGACCTTCGAGTAGGACAGCTCGCCGCGTGCCAGGGCCGCGGCCAACTCGGGCAGTTCGCCGAGCGCCCGGGCCACCCGCACGCGCTCCCGGGCCGCCCCCAGATCCAGGCCGACCCGCCAGCTCAGCCACTCGGCGCAGGAGCGGCAGCCCTGCTGGGCCCAGCCGCCCCGCGCGTCGAACTCCCGGAGCAGGGTGAGGAGCCGCGCGGTGGCGGCATCGAGGTGAGCCGAGAGCACGGCGATCTCGTCCCCGAGCCGGTCGAGGTCCGCCGCGGGGGGCGATGGCGTGGGAGCCGTGGTGTCGGGCATCACCGGTCCTCCTCTTGCGCGGACTCTACCATGCGATGCTCGGGCCACCTGGCAGGCCCCAGGACGGCGGATCGCGGGGGCGGGAATCGTTTTGGAGTTCGGCGCCGGCCGCGCGCGGTGGGACGGGCCGGGGCGGGCCGCTGGGCGGGACTCGCGGTCGACTCCGCGACCGCGATCAGACCCGCGTCGAAAATCCTGTCAAGCGAAAAATGCGGCCCGAGGCCTGAGCGGACGGCGCCGGCCTCCTTCGGGCCCCCTCACCCTGCCCTTTCCCCCAGCGGGGGAGAGGGGGCCTGACAGCGGAGCCGCAGCAGCGCGACCAGGGTCCCCGCGTCCACGATCTCGCCGGCGTCGATCATCCGGTAGGCCTCGGCGATCGGAAGCGCGACGACCTCGATCTGCTCATCCGGCTCGAGCCGGCGCGGCACCGGCGTGAGGCCACGCGCGACGAAGAGGAAGAGGCGGTCGTCGGTGAGGCCGGGATCAGCCAGGACCTCACCCAGCGGCTCCAGCCGTCGCGCTTGGTAGCCGGCCTCCTCGATCAGCTCCCGGCGGGCACAGGCCGCCGGCGACTCGCCGGGCTTGACCGTGCCGGCCGGGACTTCCCACAGGGCCTGGCCGACGATCGGATGAAACTGGCGGAGCAGCACGACCCGCCCGTCGGAAAGCAGTGGAACAACGACCGCGCCGGCCGGGCAGCGGACCGCGTCGAGCGCAACCTCCCGGCCGTCAGGCAGGCGGTGGTGCTCTCGCCGGACGTGGACGCGCCGGCCCCGATACTCCGGCGGATCCTCGGTCAGGCCAGGGCCTCCTCGAGGACGCGCCCCTGCACGGGGCCCGCATCCACGCCCGCGAGGCGGCAGAGGGTGGGCATGAGGTCCACGGTCTCGGCCCCCCGCAGCTCGACGCCCGGCCGCACGCCGCACCCGGCGAGGAGCATCGGGATCCGCTGCTCGTGCTTGGAACCGTGCGAGCGGAGCCCGCGCTCGTCCCGCGCCGCCGGGCCGTCGGGCCAGATCCCGAGCGCGACCTCCCGGGCTCCCCAGCAGATCAGGTCGCCCACGCGGTCGGGCGGCAGGCGGTCCCGGCCTGCCTCCTCCCGGCTGAGCACGTCGTCGATCCCCGCGACCTGCGCGAGAACCGCCTGCGCCTCCCGGGCCACCCCGGGATCGTCGAAGTAGAGGTAGAGCGCGCCGCCGAGGTCCCGATGGTGCGCGAAGAGGCCGTCGCGGATGAGCGGCACGCCGTGGGCGTGGAGGCCTGCCTCGGCGAGGACGCGGACCGGCGAGACCGAGCGCGACTTGGCGTTCATGCCGTGGTCGGCCGCGAGGACGACGACCGACTCCGAGAGGTCGTAGGCCTCCACGAGCTGCCCGAGGATCTCGTCGCTCTCGGCCAGGTACGCCTGCATCGCGGGCTCGTCCGGCCCGAGCTTGTGCTGGGGGTAGTCGGTGGTCGCGACGTAGAGGAAGTCCGGATGCTCCCGGAGGGCGACCTCGCGCGCCATGCGCAGCACCCACAGGTTGATTTCCAGCGAGAAGATGTCCGGGGGCGCGCCGACCGTCCGGCGGTACCCGTCCGGGTGTGTCTTCATGTCCACGCAGGAGTCGAGCCCGCGACGGAGGAGCTTCGTCAGCTTCTCCTTGGCCGTCACGAGCGCGGTGGACCAGCCCGCAGTCTTGAGGCGCTCGAAGAGCAGCGGCTCCCGCACGAAGGTCACCTGCTCCATGAAGACCTCGGTCCGCGTGGTCCGATCGTAGTAGAAGTTGGTCGAGAGGCCGTGGCGCTCGGGGTAGGTGCCGGTGAGCAGCGAGACGTGGTTGACGTTCGTGAGACTCGGGAGCACCCCGCGGCCGTCCAGCGTCGAGGCCCCGGCCTGCATGAGCCCGGCGAGACGGGGCATCCGCGCCGGCTGGACGTAGGCCGGGTCGAAGCCGTCGATCAGGAACATCAGGGCGCGCCGGGGTCGCGTCATCGGGGCCGGCACGGCTACCTCCCGGCGCCGCTCGGGACGCCGAGCTCCTCGAGCGCGGAGGCGAAGGCGGCCACCACCCCTTCCATGTCCTCCGGCGTCAGCGTCCCCATGTTGGCGACCCGGAAGGCGTACGTCCGGATGTCCCCCTGCCCCGCGTAGATGATGTAGCCGCGGCGCTTCATCGCGTCGTGGAGCGGGTCGTAGGCCAGACCCGGCAGCAGCCGGAAGGTCGTCAGGATGCTCGAGCGGGCGGCTTCGGGGACCAGGATCTCGAACCCGAGGGCCGCCATGCCGCGCCGCAGGACCCGCGCGTTCTCCGCGTAACGGGCGATCCGCGCGGCCACGCCCTCCTGCTCCAGCTCGAGCAGCGCCTCCCGCATCGCGTGGAGCACCTGGACCGCCGGGGTGAAGGGCGTGTTGTCCTGCTCCTGGGTCGCGTGGTGGGTGTAGAGGTCGAGCGCCACGCTCCGCGGCGGCTGGCCCTCGAGGGCGTCGAGGGCCGTCCGGCGCCCGAGGACGAACGCGATCCCCGGGATGCCCTGGAGGCACTTGTTCGCGCTGGCCATGACGAAGTCGATCCCGTCTGCGGCAACGTCCAGCGGTTCGCCGAACAGCGAGCTCATCGCGTCGACGACGACGCGCCGGCCGGCCCGCGCGGCGACCCGCGCGACCTCGTGGACCGGGTTGAGGAGCCCCGTCGTCGTCTCGTGGTGGACGAGGGCGACGTGGCTGATCTCGGGGTGGGCCCGCAGGGTCGCCTCGACGTCGGCGGGCGACGCGGGGGTCATCGCGTCGTAGCTCAGCACCTGGGTCGGGATCGCGTGCGCCCGCGCGATGCGCGCCAGCCGGTCGCCGTAGACGCCGTTCGACACGACCAGGAGCGCCCGGTCGCGGGGCACGACCGCCGAGACTGCCGCCTCCACCGCCGATGTCCCCGAGCCGGTGAAGAGGACCGTCGCGAAGGTGTCGGCGCACCCGGCCAGGCGGACGAGCCGCTCGCGGCAGTCGCGCATGACCGCGAAGAACTCGGGCTCGCGGTGGCAGAGGTCGGGCGTCACGAGGGCCCGGCGGACCCCTGGGCTCGTGTTCGCCGGACCGGGGTTCAGGAGGATCCACTCGCGCTCGCCCATCGGCGATCCCTCCGTGGGGTGGCGGGCGTTTCCCGGGCTCCGCGAACACGGTAGAATGCCCGGGAGCGCGGGTCCGATCCATTTCACTTGCGGCCCCCCACCTCGGCGCGCCAGCGCGAGGCGTGGAGCGTGCGCCCCGTGATCCGTCGCGAGGCGTCCGAGGCGAGATAGACGAACACGCCCGTGACGCGCTCGGGCCGGACGCCCTCGAAGTCGGTCATGCGGGTCGCGACGAGGCCGGGATCCACCGCGTTCACACGGACGCCGGTCCGTTTGGTTTCCTCGGCCAGGACCCGCGTGAGCCCCTCGAGCCCGAACTTGCTCGCCGTGTAGGCCGACCAGTTCGGGTACGCCACCGAGCCGCAGATCGAGCTGACGTTGATGACGGAGCCCTGCCGGCGCTCGAGGAGGTGGGGCAACAGCGCGCGCGCGAGGAGGTAGGGGCCGCGCAGGTTCACCGCGATCGTCCGGTCCCAGTCCTCGGGGCCGAGCTCCCAGGTCGGGACCTCGCGGTGGGCGACGCCCGCGTTGTTGACCAGGACGTCGATCCGACCGAACTTCTTGAGCGCCGCGCGCACCAGTTGCTCGACGTCGCGGACCTCGGCGACGTCGGCCGAGACCGCGTGGACCGTTGCCCCGAGCGCGCGCGCCTCGCGGGCGGCGTCGAGCAGCTCGGCGTCGGTGCGGCTCGCGAGCACGAGGTCGGCGCCATAGCGCGCGTACGCGAGCGCGACCGCGGCGCCGAGGCCGCGCCCGCCTCCGCTGATCAGGGCCACCTTCCCATGCAACACGCCGCCCCGGTCCGCCATGCCTGGACGAAGCGCTCCGAGCGCGGCCTTTGCCCGCGCAATCGATGGGGGGAGGTCGGCCCCCCGAAAGAGAGGGGGGCTTCGCCCCCCCCGAGGGTCTAAGATAGGGGTGAGGTCCGGGGCCTGTCAACCGCGCGGCGCCCGGCGCGCGAGGACGCGCGTTCGGCCGGCGAGGGCGGAGAGATGCAGATCAGGGACGGTTGCAGGATCGATCGCGCCGTGATGATCGTCGCGGCGCTCGTCCTCGGCGCGGCCGCGCCGGCGGTGGCGCTCGAGGGGCTCCGGCCCGCGGTCCCGGCAGCGCCCGGGGCCCCGGCCCCGGGGCCCCGGCCGGATCGTCACTTCGTCGCGGTCCCGCCCGCGTACCCGTACCCGCCCGTGGGGTTTCTCCCCCTGCCCTCGAGCGCCCGCCCGCTCGTCCTCCCCGATCGCCCCTCGCCCCACCACGGCCACGTCTGGGTGCCGGGCCGGACGGAGGTCGTCGTCGGGATCGACGGGCGCGGCCGCATCATCCACGTGCTCGAGTACATCCCGGGTCGCTTCGAGCGCTGACCGGCGCTCAGAGGCCGAATCCGGCCGGAGTCGACCGCCGTTCCGGCGGCGTCACGCCCCGCCGGCGGAACTCCGCGCGCACGGCGGCGGCCTCGGAACCCTCCATGGCCGCGCGGACCGCGCCCTCGGCGGTGAGCCGGTCTGGGCTCCACTCCTCGGCCCGGTGCCACACCTCGAGCAGCCCGACGAACACCCCCACGACGCCTCCCACGAACGCGATCTCGGTCAGCATGGCTCGCTCCTCACGCGGCCTTGGCCCACGACCCGGCCACGGGGGCGGGCGTGGACCGCGGCACCGCCTCTTCCTGGGGGCTCAGGACGATCCGGTAGCGCCCGGCGCCCGGCCGCTCGGCGAACCCGAGCATCCGGTGCGCGATCGAGAGGATCGTCCCGACCGTGGCCGGGCGACCGAACGGCACCGCGATCTCGATCTGCCAGGGACCCCAGAGGGGCTTCCGGACGACCGGCGCGACGATCGCGCCGAGCTCGGCGGCGATCGCGTCGGTCAGGGCGATCTGCCGGGCCACGGCCGCCTTCACCCGGCGCTCCCGCCAGGCCGCCAGCTCGAGCAGGAGGACGACCGCGACGATCGGAGAGATCGCCACCACCACGACTGCGAGTGCTGTCAGCATGTTCGAGCCTCCTTCGCCCCCTATGACCCCGAAGGGAGGCCGATGTGAAAAGGGCGGAGGGCTCGCCCGCCTGCCGGACAAGAACGGCGGGCCGCTCAGAAAACGAGCACCGCACTGGACTGTCTACGCGCTCCTGAACGAAGCGCTTCGAGCGCGGGCTTTGCCCGCGCAATCGAAGGGGGAGGTTCGGAAGGGGGGCGGAGCCCCCCTCCGAGGAATCTACCGGGAGAGGGGGTGGAGGTCGGGGCGGCAGGTCGTGCAGGGGGCGAGCCCGATCACCTCGGCCCGCTCGCGCGACGCGAACAGACGACCGCCCAACGGGAAGTGGCGCGTCGCATAGCGCGGCGATCCCGTGGGATCGATCGACGGGCACGTGGGTAGGCAGTACGCGGTGTCGCCGGGCGCCAGCACGTACATCGCCTCCGGGCGGATGCGGAAGTCGTGCCCGGCCCTGACGGTCGGGATCCCCTCGATCGCCAGCAGCTTCTGCTTGCGCTCCGTGGTCCCACCCGCGTACCCTGTGAGGGCGCCCGAGCTGCCGATGACCCGGTGGCAGGGGATCACGATCGGCAGCGGATTCCACCGGAGGGCCTGTGCCGCCGCCCGCACCGCCTCGGGACGCCCGACCTCGCGCGCGAGGCCCGCGTACGACACGACGCTGCCGTACGGGATGCCCGCCGTCGCCTCGAGCACTCGCCGGTGGAAGTCCCCGCGGGCGAGGCGCAAGTCGAGCGGCCAGTCGAGCCGCGTCCGCCGCCCCTGAAGGTAGTCCCGGAGCTCGCGGTAGAGGCCCTCGACGTCCTCGCCGTCCTCGACGGCCTCCAGCCCGGGCAGGTCGCCGAGCCGCGAGCTCCGCAGGCCCTGGGACCGCCCGAGGTACTCCACCAGGACGACGCCCTGCTCCGAGCGAGCGATCAGGATCTGGCCGAACGGCGAAGGGAACACGCGGTAGGCGACCAGCCGGGTCCGGAGGTCGGCGAGGCGCGTCTCGAGCCGCTCCCGCGCCAGCGCGACGTGCGGCGTCGCGACGAGGTGGCTCCGCAGCGCGGCCACCTCCCCGTCGATCGTCTGGTAGCGCTCGAAGTCCCGGCGGCACGGACCGCAGCGGCCGATGTGGGTCTCGACCCGCCGCGCCGCCCCGGACTCCGCCTCCCCGGTCGCCGCGGCGATCAGGTCAGGTTCGATTGCCACGCACACGGACGGCCTGGAAGTCACGGCTCACTCCTTCTCATCCGGGTGCCCGTCGAGGGCCCGGCGGATCTTCCGAAGCGCCTGGAACACGTGCGCTCGGGCGCTCTCGGTCGAGCACTCGAGGCTCTGCCCGATCGCCCCGTAGTCGAGACCGTGGATCTTCCGCATGAGGAAGGCGAGTCGCTGCTTCGCGGGCAGCAGCTCCACGGCGCGCTCGATCTGCGTCCCGACCTCGCGCCCCAGGGCGACTCCCTCCGGCCCCATTCGGTCCGTCTCGGTCAGCATGTCCTCCACCGCGGTGTACGCCGTCCGTCGGCGTCTCTGGCCGCGCAGGTGGTTGCGGAACAGGTTCGTCGCGATGGCGAACAGCCAGGCCCGGGTGTTCGCCTCCTTCGGGAGCGTCCGGTGGGCGCGGTACGCGCGCAGGAACGTCTCCTGCGAGAGGTCGTCCGCATCGCTCGGCCGGCGGGTCGCCCGCACGAGATAGCGGTAGATCTCGCCGTGATGCGCCGCGACCATCGCCTCGAAGCCGGAATCGTCCACCATCCTATCAGACACCGGATCGGGCACGATGTGAAAGCCCCCGGGTCGGGCAACCCCGGGGAGGCGGAAAATCGACCAATAATGCGCCGACTTGCGCTTACTCGGCGGTGACCCGCAGCACCTCGTCGGGCGTGGTGGCTCCCTCGAGGACCTTCCGGAGCCCCATCTCCCGCAGGGTCTTCATCCCCTGCTGGCGCGCCACCTCGCGGATGTCGTCGGTCGGGGCGTTCGCGAGGATCAGGCCCCGGATCTCGGGGGTGACGCGCATGATCTCGTAGAGCCCCACCCGTCCCCGCATGCCGGTGAAGCTGCACGCGTTGCACCCGCGGCCCCGGTAGAGCGTGCACCGGCCGCGGCCCTCCGGGACGTGGCCGTACGGGATCAGGGCGTCCTCGTCGACCTCGTACGGCTCCCGACAGGCCGGGCAGGCCTTGCGGACGAGCCGCTGCGCGACGACGAGCCGGAGCACCGGCGCGACGAGGTACGGCGCGATGCCCATGTCCAGGAGGCGGGCGACCGTGGAGGGACAGTCGTTGGTGTGGATGGTGCTCAGAACGAGGTGGCCCGTCAGCGCGGCGCGGATGGCGATCTGGGCCGTCTCGGTGTCCCGGATCTCGCCCACGAGGATCACGTCGGGGTCGTGGCGGAGGAACGAGCGGAGCACGGTCGCGAAGGTCCGTCCGATCGCCTCGTTGACCGGCACCTGGTTGATGCCCGCAAGATTGTACTCGACCGGATCCTCGACCGTCATGACGGCGACGTCCGGCGAGTTCAGGCTGTGGACCGCGGAGTAGAGGGTCGTCGTCTTGCCGGAGCCCGCGGGGCCGGTGATCAGGACCACCCCGTTGGAGCTCCGGGTGGCCGCCTGGAACTGCTCGAGCGCCCACGGATCGAGGCCCAATCGCGTCAGGTCCAGGTTGAGCGCGTCCTTGTCCAGGATCCGCATGGCCACACTCTCGCCGAACATCATCGGCAGCACGTTGACGCGGAAGTCCACCTCACGCGTGCCGTACCGCAGCTTGATCCGCCCATCCTGGGGGAGCCGTCGCTCGGCGATGTCCAGGTTGGCCATGATCTTGATGCGGGAGACGATCGCGGGCTCGAGGCGCTTCGGCAGGCTCTTGACCTCGTGGAGGATGCCGTCGATCCGGAAGCGCACCCGGAAGGCCGTCTCGCTCGACTCCAAGTGGATGTCGGAGGAACCGCGGCGGAGGGCCTCGAGGAGGATCCCATTGACGACCCGGACGACCGGCGCCTGGTCCGCCGAGGCGCGCAACTCGAGGACGTCTACCGGGCCCGCGCTCTCGCGGCCGTCGAGGACCTCGATGTCGGCCTCGGCCTCGGTGACCACGTCCTCCGCGCCCTTGTAACAGAGCTCGATCGCCTGCCGGATGGCGGAGGACGCCGCCAGCGCGGGCACGACGCGGAGGCCGGTCATGAACGCGACATCGTCCAGCGCCGGCAGGTTCGTCGGATCCGCCATGGCGAGCGTGAGCGAGCCGTTGATCCGCTCGACTGGGATGACGTCGTACTTGCGGGCAATCCGGGCGGGCACCAGCTTGAGGACGTCGCCGTTGATCGTCGCGCCGTCGAGGCGCAACGGCGCGACCCCGTACAGGCGCGTGAGCATCTGGAGGACCTGGTCCTCGCTGATGAGGCCGAGGCGGACGAGGGTCGCCCCGAGCCGCTCGCCCGTCCGGCGCTGCTCCGCGAGCGCTCCGGCAAGCTGCTCCGTGCTGATCCACCCTTCGGCGACGATCAGCTGGCCGAGCCGGCGCCCGACCGGGGGCGGGGCCTCCTTCGGCGCCGTGACCGTCGCAGCCCGGGCACTCACCTCCGGCCCGGGGGCCGACGCAAGCTGCCCCGCCTCGTGCTGGGTATCCAGATGCTCGTCCTGTGCCACGCGGACTCCTTCTGGAGAGGCCCCCCCTAACTAACTGGCGGGCACTGCTCCCCCCTGCCCGGCGATTGAGGGAAGCAAGAAGGCTGCCCGCAGCGTCTGGGCTCCCCGAGCCGGTCTTTGGCGTTGTCCTGTCGGGCGTTTCGGAAGCGTCGGCTGGCCGACGGACGGGCAGCCCTGAGGCGCCTGGCCACGTTCTCGCCAGCCGGGTGGACGCCTTCTGGCCGGCCCCGGTCAGGCGTGCGAAGAGGGGGAAGGCGCCGGCTAGGCCGCGAAGGCCGGGGGGTACGGGCGCGCCGAGACGGCTGGCGCGCCCGCGGCGACCGCGAGGATGTAATCGGCGAAGCGGGCGGTCGGATCGAAGCCCAGCAGCGCCGGGGCGTCGGCCACGAAGTTCGAGGTGGCGTTGATGTCGTAGAAGTGGACCTGGCCGTCGCCGCGGGGGACGAGGTACTCCACCCCGCCGACGTCGATCCGCGCCTCGCGGGTCAGCGCCAGCACGGCGTCCACGATGACCTGGCCGGGCTCGTGGCGCTCGACGCGGAGGTCCAGGCGCGGGGCCTCCGTCGGGCAGGCCGACAGGCTCGATGGCGTGGCGGGCATGTCCGTGCGGCAGATGTCCGCCGGGCACAGGTTGAAGCCCTGCGCGAGATCCCGGTAGATCTTGATCGCGTAGAGGTACGCGCCGCCGAGCACCTCGACGCGGACGATCCCGCCGTCCGCCGGTTCGAGGAACTCCTGGACCAGCGCGACGCCGTCAGGACCGAACGCGAGCGTCCCCGCGCGGGCGGCCTCCTCGAGGGCCTCGCGGCTCTCGAAGCGCACGATCCCCGCCCCGCTCCCCCCGATGTTGGGCTTCACGACGACGGGGAAGCGGAAGCCGTCAGTGAGCTTGGGAACCTGCCCGGGGTCGTTCACGACGGTGGTCCGCGGGTAGCGAAGGCCGAGCCGCTCGAAGAGGACCGCCTGATAGGCCTTCGAGCTTTCCACACGGTACGCGGCCGCCGGATTGATCACGGGAATCCCGAGGCCCTCCGCGTAGGCGAGGAACGCGTGGGCGTAGAAGAGCGCCGCGCCGTGGCCGCGGGTGTGGGAGGACGGGCTCGTGCGGTTCACGACGACCGAGTAGCGCGGCCCTCGGTCGTCGGGCCGGAAGGCGTGGGCGCTCACGTCGATCTTCTCGACGGGCACCCCCCGGCCGGTCAGCTCGGTGATCAATCGATTCGACCAGGCAGGGTGCTCGTCGAGGATGCCGACGGGCAGCCCTGGCGAACGCGAGGACCAAACCGTAGTTGACATTCTCGATCGACTTAGCGGGTATTCTGCCCACACCCACGCGCTCTGTCAAGCCCCTTTCTTCCTCCTGGCTTCCCCTCCCGGGTTGTCAGTCGACCGACTGGCGCACGTGGACCCCGCGACCGGCCAAGCCGAACGTCGCCTCGGAGGGCTCGACGCGGGTCACCTCGACCATCGTGGAGTGGAAGGCCGGGCCGCCGCCCAGGTCGGCGACCTTGTCCGACGTCAGGACGTTCACGCCCCGCCCGCCGGGCATGAACTTGTGCCACCAGATCCCCTCGATCACGACCTGCCCCGGCGGGGTGTCATCGCTGAGCACCGCCGTGAAGAGGGCGCGGCCGCGGTCGTTCGCGACGGCGACGAGGTCGCCCGGCGCGATCCCCCGGACCGCGGCGTCCTCCGGGTGGACGAAGACGGCGGCGCCGCCCTGGCGCTTGCGGAGGAGCGCCGACTGGCTGAACGAGGAGTTGAGGAAGAACCGGTTCGGCGGGACGTGGCAACGGAGGGGATACCGCGACCCGATCTCGGGGTGCTCGGGGCCCTCGGCCAGCGGCACGTAGGTCGGGAGCGGGGGGAGCCCCTGCCGCGCCAGCGCCTCCGAGTAGAACTCCACCTTGCCCGACGGCGTCGGCGCCCCATCGGCGAACGGCAGGAAGGGGCGCGGCACGGCGATGCGGACCGAGTGCTCCGCCCGTAGCCGCTCGTAAGTGATCCCGGCCGCGGGGGCGCCGCTCGCCGTGAGGTACTCGCCGATGAGGTCCGCCTCGGGCTTCGCGTAGTGGCCGCGGTCCTTGACGCCGAGGGCCCGCGTCAGGCGCCCGAAGACCTCCCAGTTCGACTTCGCCTCCCCGAGCGGGGCGATCACCGGCTCGGCGAGCTGGAGGTAGAGGTGGCCGAAGGAGCGGTAGAGGTCCACGTGCTCCATGCTCGTCGTCGCCGGAAGCAGGATGTCCGCGTAATCCGCGGTGTCCGTCTGCATCTGCTCGTGGACGACGGTGAAGAGGTCCTCGCGGGCCAATCCCTCGAGCACGCGGTTCGAGTTCGGGCAGACCGCCGCGGGGTTCGAATTGTAGACGTAGAGCGCCATCACCGGGGGACGGAGGTCCCGGTCGGTCAGCGCCCGCCCGAGGTGGATCATGTTGATCGTGCGCGGCGGGGGGGTCGGCAGGAGGTCGCGCCGCTCGAGCGGGGCGTCGCCCGGACCGAAGGCCCCGGAGCTCGCGAGGAGCGCGCCCCCCGCGGGGTGGGCGTAGGCACCGGTGAGCGCGGGGAGGCACGCGATGGCCCGGCAGGTCATCCCGCCGTTCTCGTGGCGCGAGAGCCCGATCCCGACCCGGATGAACGCTGCCTTCGTCCGGCCGTAGCGCCGGGCCAGTCCGACGACCTCGTCCACGCTGAGCCTGGTGATCTCGCTGACGCGCGCCGGCGGGTACGCCCGGACGTGCTCGCGCAGCGCCTCGAACCCCGTCGTCGCCCGCGCGATGTAGGCATCGTCCAGCAGATCCTCGTCGGCGAGGACGTGCATCAGCCCGAGCGCGAGCGCTCCGTCCGTCCCCGAGCGGACCATGAGGTGCTGGTCTGCCTGCTTCGCGGTCCGGGTGCGGTAGGGGTCGATGCAGACCACGTGGGCGCCGCGGGCCTTCGCCTGCTTGACGAGCGTCATCACGTTGATGTGGGTGTAGGCGGCGTTGATCCCCCAGAGGATCACGAGCTCCGCGTCCACCATCTGCTCGGCATCGTTGCCGCCGACGATCCCGACCGTCGCCCGCCAGCCCGCGTACGCGGTGGAGACGCAGATCGTCCGGTCGAGCTGGCTCGCGCCGAGGGCGTGGAAGAGCGGGTGGCCGGCATAGTACTGGATGCGCCCGAGCGTCCCCGCGTAGGAGAACGGGAGGATCGCCTCGGGTCCCCACTGGGCGAGGACCCGGGTGAACCGGTGGGCGATCTCCTCGATCGCGTCGTCCCAGGAGATCCGCTCGAACTCTCCCGCCCCCTTCTCCCCGACCCGCCGCATCGGGTAGAGGACGCGCATCGGCGAGTAGACGCGCTCGGCGTAGTCGTGGACCTTCCCGCAGATGACGCCCTGAGTGAAGGGATGCGCGGGATCGCCGACCACATCCACGATCCGCCCGTCCTCGACCGAGACCGACAGGCTGCACGCCGACGGGCAGTCGTGGGGACAGGTCGAGAGGTGGGTCACGATCTCGGCCATGGCGGCGTCCAGGGTACCACGGCCGGGGTGGAGACGGGCGCCCGCGGCCTCGCGTTCAGGGCTGGGTGGGGTCGATCAGCCTGAGATGCCCGAAGTACCGGCGCTAGAAGCGTAATGCGGAAAGCGCTTTACAAATGTTGTCAAGCCGATCTCAGCTCGAGCCGCGCTCCGAGCGTCTTGGCCGGGTCGAGGAGGCCCGCCGGTCCGTGCGCGGTCAGGAAGGTGGCCGAGTACGGGGACGGGCCGTTCGCCGCGAGCCAGTCGCGGAGCAGGCCACGCGTGCCGCGAGGCGCCAGGAGCTCGAGCGCGTGCGGCCCGACCAGAAAGCGCACCCCTCCGGCGTCGAGATCCGCCCGCTCGACGGCCTCCCCCGGCTGCCCCAGGGACCCCGCATACCAGCGCCGCACGGCCCCGATCTGCTCCACGGCGATCGCCACCGAGGCGATGCCGCTCACTCCGTTCGGGTGCCGGGTCTCGCGCGGGACCCGCTCCGCTCGCGGCGTCTCGTCCTGGATCAGGAACGGCGCCACACCCCGGTGTGAGCCCCGGGGGATGGAGAGCAGCCAGCGGAGCGTGTAGCCATCCGGCCGTACGCGGCTGAACGACCTCGGGTCGTCCATGTCCACGCCCGCCCGCCGGAGCGCTGCCGTGTCGGCGGCGAGGTCGTCGGCCCGGAGGCAGAAGTCGATCAACCCCAACAACCCCCACCAGCGGTGCCCGGGCGTCTCCTCGTAAAACGCCAGGAGCTCGAGGTAGGTCCCGTCGGCGAACGCGACCAGGGCGTTGTGCGTGGCCACCGGGTGTTGCCCGCCCGGAACCACCCCGAAGCCCAGGTCCGTGTAGCGCGCGATGGCCGTCCCGAGGTCGCGCACCGCGATGACCAGGTGGTCGAGGCCCGTCAGCACGGCGGCCCGCCCTCCGGGGCGGGCTCCCGGCGCGCGTGCTCGTAGCCCCGCCGGAGCCACTTGACGGCGCGCCCGAGCTCCCCGGGACCCGTCACGTCGCACTCGATCCAGCCACGGGCGGCGAAGCGCCGGTGTGGCCGGGCGCTGCCCGCGGCAAGTGCGCGCGCCTGGTCGTCGCGCGAGAGTCGGACCCAGAGGTCGTGGTCCTTCGCGCGCAGCGGGTAGCAGCCGAAGAGCTGGTCGCCCACGAAGTACCCCCAGCGGCCGAACATCGGAGCGATGCGGACGCCGCTCCACGCGCGCACGGTGTCGTTCAGCGCCGCCGCCACCCCCTCCCCGCCGTGACGCAGGACGCGACGGCGGGTCCGCCTCACCGCCCGGTTCCGCCGTCCGGCACCGCGGCCGCCCCGGCGAACGGCCGGAGGAGCGAGGTGAACTCCATCGGAAAGACGATCTTGGTCGCCGGGCTCGCCCCGAGGGCGCGGAGGGCGTCGAGGTACTGGAGGCCCATGGTCTTCGCGTCCACGTGCTGGGCGACCTGGTAGATGGTCTGGAGGGCCAGCGAAAACCCTTCCGCGCGGAGGATCGCCGCCTGGCGGTCCGCCTCGGCGCGGAGGATCGTCGCCTGCCGGTCCCCCTCGGCCTTGAGGATCGCCGACTGCTTGTCGCCCTCCGCCACCTTGATCGCCGCCTCGCGGGTCCCGTCGGCCTCGAGCACGACCGCGCGGCGGGTCCGCTCCGCCGCCATCTGCTTGTTCATCGCCAACTGAACCTCGGCCGGCGGCTGGATTTCCCGGATTTCGACGGAGGTGACCTTCACGCCCCAGCGCTCGGTGACCTCGTCGAGCTTCGTCCGGAGGACCGTGTTGATCTGCTCGCGCTTGGCCAGCACGTCGTCGAGGCGGAGGTCGCCGACCACCGCGCGCAGCGTCGTGGTCGCCACGCCCTGGGCGGCGCCCGCGTAGTCCTCCACGTGGAGGACCGACGCCGACGGGTCCACGACCTTCCAGTAGATGAGGAAGTCGATGTTGATCGGCGCGTTGTCGAGCGTGATGCACGTCTGCTGCGGGATGTCGAGGAAGGACTCGCGCAGGTCCACGCGCACGACCCGGTCGATGAACGGGATCACGATGACGAGGCCAGGGCCCTTCTCGCCGATCGCCCGGCCGAGGCGGAAGACGACGAGACGCTGGTACTCCGAGACGATCCGGATGGCCGTCCACAGGAAGATGAACACGACGACGATGACGAAGAACGTGCCCCAGCCGATGTTCTCCATGCGACTGCCCTCCCTCGGTTAGGGGTGGAGCAGAGGACTCGCCGACTGCGCGGTGGCCGGCGCCGGGGCCGCCTGCACGAGCTCGGCCGTCGCTGCCGCGACGCGCTCGGGCGTGAGACCATCCCAGGGATCCGCAGCGCCCGGCCCATCGCCCGCGAGCGCGCGCGCGCGCGGCCCGACGGGCGCCCAGACCGCCGCATCGGTGGGGCCGAACAGGGCGAGCGTGGGACAGCCGACGGCCGCCGCCAGGTGGCTCAGGCCCGAGTCGTTCCCGACGAACGCCCGCGCCGCCTCGAAGAGCGCCACGAGGCGCGGAAGCGGGAGGTCGCGGGCGATCACCGCGCCCGCGACACCGGCGTCCTCGACGAGCCGTGCCACCGCTGCCGCGTCGGCCGGCCCGGCGACGACGACCGCCGGCAGGCCCGCGGCCGCGAGCCGCCGGGCGAGCGCCGGGAACCCGGGCCAGGCTTTGGCGGGCCCGCCGGCGCCGGGGTGGAGCGCCACGGCCTCGCCCGGGCGGAGCCCCCGCCCGCCGAGCCACGCCTCCACCCAGGCGCGCTCGGCCGGGTGCGCGCAGAGCCGCACGGCCGGCAGCGCGTCCGGGACGGGCCCGAGCGAGGCCAGGGTCTCGATGAGGTGCCAGCTCGCGTGGCGGCACGCCTCCGGGGACGGCGCGGCGCGGGCGATCACGACGGGACGGCCGAGGCGCCCGAGGTGCGCCGCGTAGATCGGCTCGCCGGCGCCGAACCAGGAGACCACGACATCGTAGGCGGCCAGCATGTCCAGCGCGGCCGCGTCCGGCGTCGAGGTGAACAGGTGATGGAGCCCGAGGCGATCGAGCTCGATCCCTTCCTCCGCCGCCGGCGAGCCCTCGAGGAGCGCCACCAGACGCGGCGCCGCCGCCAGGACCCGGTGGAACCCGAGCCGTCCGAGGTGGGCGAGCGCCGGGAGCGCGAGGAGGACGTCCCCCAGCGCGCCCGCGTGGATGACCAGGCAGCGGCGCGCGGGGATCACCCGGAGCGCGCCTCCGGCGGCGACGCGGCCGGCGCGACCCGCAGCCGGACCCGGTCCGCCAGCGCCTGCCCGAGATGCCCCACCCACCAGCCCAGCGCGGCCCCGCCGACCACGTCGGAGACGAAATGCGCGTTGAGCAGCACCCGCGACGCGGCGACGCCCGCCGCCACGGCGAGCCAGAGGCGGCGCCGCGCCGGGGCGGCGCGGCGGAGGGCGGCCGCCGTCGCGAACGCCGTCGCGGCATGGCCCGAGGGGAAGCTGTGGAAGCGCGAGTCCGCGAAGCAGGGCCAGCGGAAGAAGCCGAACCCGGTGGTGCGTCCGGTGGTCGCCGGGTCCGGCGCCGCCCCGACGCCCCAGCCTTCCACGAGCCTCGGTCGTGCCCGGCACGTGGCCTGCTTGGTGAGCTCCGTGGCGATGCCCGTCGCCGCCACGCCGACGATGCCGCCCAGCGCGGCCCGCACGAGCGCCGCGTCCCCCGCGCGGTGTCCCGCCACCGCGATGATCGCGAGGAGCCCCGTGGCGAGCCACGCCGTGCCGAGCGCGGTGAGCCCGTTCGCGACGAGCCTGAGCTCGTGGGAGACGACGTACCTGAACGTGAGGTCGTGGATCGTCGCGTCCAGCGGGACGGCCACGGCGAGCGCGACGAGCAGCCCGACGAGCCCCGACGCGCGCCCGAGACGCCTGAGCCACCGCATGGCTCTCAGTAGCACCGGCGTTCGGGCCGTGTCAAGCCAGCCCGGGGGCGCCGGGACGCTGATTTTCCTTGGCGGTCCGGCCCGGCCTCGGGTAGCGTCGTGCCCGTTCGATTGCGCGGGCAACGCCCGCGCTCGGAGCGCCTCGTTCAGGACCGCGTGGACCACCAACCCGCTGCTGAGCGGCCCGCCCGCACCCCGGCCCGCTCCCCGATGAGAGAGAGGAGGCGGGGGCGGTAGAATCACCCGTGTGAGCACGCGCTGGCACCTCGCCGTCCTCGCCGGCCTGGCCCTCCTCCTCCTCTTCGCCGGACTCGGCGCGACGGCCTTGACGGATCGCGACGAAGGCGCCAACGCCGAGGCCGCGCGGGAGATGCTCGAGCAGCGGTCGTGGATCACGCCCACGCTGAACTACGCCCCGCGCTTCGCGAAGCCCGCCTTCGTCTACTGGCTCATGGCGGGGACCTACGCCACCTTCGGCGTCAACGAGGTCGCCGCCCGCCTGCCGTCCGCCATCGCCGCCGCCGCGGTCGTCGGGCTCCAGTACGGCTTCGCGCGCTGGGCCTTCGGCGCGGCGACGGCGTTCCGCGCGGCCCTGATCCTGCTCCTCGCGGCGGAGTTCGTCGCGATCGCCCGGATGGCGCTGACCGATGCGGTCCTGGTCCTCTGGACCACGGCCGCCGGCTTCGCCTTCTTCCGCGCGCACCACGGCCCGCCGCCCCGCGGGCGGTGGTACGCGGCGGCGTACGCGGCGATGGCGCTGGGCGCCCTGACCAAGGGTCCCGTCGGCATCCTCGTCCCGACGGTCGGGATCGCCGCCTACCTCGGGCTCGCGGGGGGCTGGGGGCGCGCCTGGCGCGAGGGGCGCCCCCTCTGGGGGCTGGCGCTCCTCCTCGGCCTGGCGGGTCCCTGGTACGCCGCGATGTTCTGGGAGCACGGGGCCGACTACGCCGCGCGGGCGCGGGGCGAGACGCTCGGACGGGTCTTCCGGACCGTCACCGGCCCCGGCGGGACCGCGCTGTTCTACGTGCCCGTGGTGCTCGCCGGGCTGTTCCCCTGGAGCGCGCTCCTGCCCGGCGCGCTCGGCGGCGCGCTCCGGGGCGCGCGAGCCCGCGCCGCGACCGACCGTGCGGGCGCGGCCACGGTCTTCGCCGCGGCGTGGGTCCTCGGCGGGCTCGTCCTCTTCTCCCTGTTCCAGAGCCGCCTCCCCCACTACGTCGCGCCCCTCTTCCCGGCGGCGGCGCTGCTCCTCGCCGCGACCTGGCCGTCCGCCGCGCCGGCCCTCGCGCGCATCCTCCTCGCCCTGCTGGGACTCCTCGTGGGCGGGACGCTGCTCGCCGCCGCCGCGCTGGGGCCCGCGGTCGGGCGCCTCCTCGCGTCCGCGTACCCGGCGGCCCCCGGGGCGGCGCTCCCGCAGGGCATCGTCGCGGTCGCCGCGGTCGCGCTGGCCGCGGGAGCCGCCGCCGTCCTCCGCGACGGCACGCGGCTCTTCCGCGCCCTCGCACTCCTGAGCGCGCTCCTGCTCGCGCTCGGCCTCCACGTCGTCCTCCCGGCCTTCAGCGCTGAGTTCGTCGCGCCCCCGGGAGAGCTGATCCGGGGCGCGCGCTCCACCGTGCGCCCCTGCGACACGCTGGTCGCCCTGGGGCCGTACCGCCCCAGCCTCGCCTTCTACGCGCAGAGACCGGTCGTGTTCCTCGGCGCCCGCGAGCACGCCCGACTCCCCGCGATCGAGGCGGCGCCGGGCCGGCTGTTCCTCGTGACGCCGCACGCCCTGGCCGACAGGCTCCCATCGCCGTGGGCGGCGCTCGCGCCACTCGATGCCCGCGGCGGGTACCTCCTGCTGGCGAGCCCGCCCGAGGAGGGACCGTGCCCGTGAGTGCCCGTCCGCCCGGGGCGGCGGGCGGGACCCGGCGGCGCGCGGCAGGCATCGGGCTGATCGTCGCCCTCGCCCTGGCGCTCTATCTCCCGGGCCTCGGGATCGAGATCCTCCGCCATCCGCTCGAAGCGAAGTATGCCCTGGCGGCGCGGGAGATGCTCCACGGCGGGCCCCTCCTGGTCGCGCGCCTGTTCGGCGAGCTCTACCCGGACAAGCCCCCGCTCTACTTCTGGGCGACGGCGGGCCTCGCGTGGCTCCGCGGGGGTCGGCTCGACGAGGTGACGGCGCGCCTGCCCGCGGCCGCGGGCGCCCTCGCGACCCTCCTCCTCGTGTACCGGCTGGGAACGGATCTCTTCGGCGCGCGGGCGGGTCTCCTGTCGGCCCTCGTCCTCGCCACGAGCAACCTCTTCTTCTGGTACGCGCGGCAGGGGCACCCGGACCAGTTCCTCACGGCATTCGTCACGCTCGCCTGTCTCGGCCTCTGGCGTGGGCTCGGGTCGGGGGGCGCGCGCTGGGCAGTCGTGGCGTACGCCGCGATGGCCCTCGGCGTCCTGTCGAAGGGCCTCCTCGGCCTCGTGCTCCCGCTCCTCGCCGGCACGACCTACCTCCTGGCGACGGGGCCGGCGCGCCGCGTGCCGGCGCGCCTGCGCCTCGGGCTCGGCCTCGGCGTCTTCCTCGCGGTGGTCCTCCTCTGGTTCGGGCCGGCGGTCGCCCAGCACGGGCGGAGTTACCTCTACGAGGCCGTGGTGCGGCAGCACCTCGTCCGCTACACGCAGACCTGGGTGCATGCCGAAGCCTGGTACTACTACCTCGGCGAGTTCACGGCGGAGTTCTTCCCGTGGGTCCTGTTCCTCCCGGGCGCCATGGTGCTGGGCTGGCGGAGCGGGCCCGGGGGCGCCGGGGGTGACGCGGGGAGCGACGGGGGGCCGCCGCAGCCCTTTCGCTTCCCGCTCGCGTGGTTCGCGAGCGGCTTCGTCTTCTTCAGCCTCTCGACCTCGAAGCGGGGAGCGTATCTCCTGCCCCTGTACCCGGCCGCGGCGCTGATGGTGGGCTGGCTCTGGGACCGGGCGCTCGCCGGGCCGCGCCGGTCCCGCTGGGTCGGCGTCCCGCTCGCGCTCGTGAGCGGGGCGGCGGCGCTGCTCGCGGTCGGACTCGCCGTCACCCCGCGCCGCCTGATCCCCGGCCGCATGGTGGACACGCTCGTGCCCGCGGACCCCGCGCGCCTCGCCGCGCTCGTCGCCCTTCTCCTCGCGGGAGCGCTGGCCGTCTGCCTTCCCTGGCGCCGCGGCCGGCCGGCGGCGACCTTCGGCGTGCTCGTGGGCGTGCTCGGCGCCCTGCTCCTGGCCGTCGCGACGGTCCGCGGCCCGCAGTACGAAGCGCGGTTCCCGGTCCGCGACTTCGCGGGGCGCGTCCGCGCGGCCGTGCCGCCCGGGCTGCCGCTCCTGTCCCTCCTCGTGGACTATAGCTTCATCGTCGCCTTCTACCTCGAGCGCCCGATCCAGCCGCTTCCCGGGCCGTCCGAGCTGCTGGCGGTCCGCTCGCCGACCGAACCCCGGTACGCGCTCGTCGACAACGACGACGGCGAGGTGTTCGAACACCGCGGAGTGGTCCCGCTCGAGGAGACGCGACTCGGACCCAGACGCGTCGTGCTGGTCCGGCTCGATCCGCTGCCGCGGTAGCGGGCCGGCCGCTCAGCGCAGGCCGCTGGCCAGGCGGCGGCTCTCCGGGCGCAGCCGGAGCCAGACGGCGGAGAGGAGGCCGGCGGCGCCGCCGAGCCCGAGCAGCCCGTACGCCCACCCCCAGACGGCATAGGGCGGCCCGGGGTTCGTCGCGTCGAGGACCGCGCCGAAGGCCGACTGGGCGATCGCCCCCGCGCCGAACCCGAGGAGCGACCGGAGCGCGAGGGCGGAGCCGAGGACGCGCGGCGCCACGACCTCCGTGAGCCCCACCGAGAGGACCGGCGAGTCGCCGACGGCGCTGAAGCCGTAGATGAGCCCCACCGCGAGCAGGACCCAGAACGGCGCGGCGACCAGCCAGCCGAAGAGGAAGGAGCACGCGGTGCTGACGGTGAGCATGGCGATGATCACCGTGGTGCGGCCGAAGCGGTCGGAGAGGTAGCCGGCCGTCATCGAGGCGACGAACCCGGTCAGGTGGAAGAGCGCCGTGAGGCGCGCGCCCCCGCCGGTCGCCCGGCCGAGGTCGGTCCCCTGGAGCATGAGCGCGGCCGAGAGGAACGCCGGCGTCCACGCCCACATGCCGAGGAGCTCCCAGGAGTGGCAGGTGTACGCCGCCATCAGGAGCAGCGCCCCGGGGTTGTTGAGGACCTCCGAGGTGAACCCCTGGCCCGCCGTCCGCGGGTGCACGACGGTCGGCGTGTCCCAGACGGTCCACACCGCGGCGAGCGCGCCCAGCACCGGCCCGAGAGAGGCGGCGACCAGCGCCGCGCGCCACCCCCACCCCGCCAGCACCGCGCCGGTGAGGAACAGCGAGCCCGCGTACCCGACCGAGGTCGCCGCGAGGAAGAACCCGGTCGCCCGGCCCCGCGTCGCTGGAGGAAAGCGGTCGGCGATGAGGATGAGACCCGGGGTGTAGTTGCCGCCGATGACGAGGGCGGTGAGGCCGTAGAGGATCGCCGCCGAGAGCGGGCCGTTCGCGAAGAGGGCGAACGCCATCGCGGCCGGCGCGCCCGCGAGGCTGGACCAGAGGAACACGGGACGCGCCCCGACCCGGTCGGCGACCAGGTTCAGCGTGACGAGCGAGATCGCGTACCCGATCTGGAACGCCGAGGCCACCGACCCGGCGACGGCCGCGGACATCTGCCACTCGCGCTGGAGCACGGGCAGGACGGCCGCGTAGCTCGTGAAGACGAGCGCCATGAGGAAGCGGGAGAGGCAGAGGCCCGCCACCCAGGCCGCATCGCCGCGGCGTGCGGTCACGACCGCCATGCGGTCGCCGGCGGCGCTACGGCTTGGGCTGGACCGACGGACGCGCGCCGCGCGGCCCGAGCGGCACGACCCCACCGTCGACGAAGAGCGTCGTCCCGGTCGTCGCCCTGGCGTCCGCGGCGAGGTAGAGCGCCGCCTCGCCCAGGTCCTCGACCGTCGGAATGTCGGGCGTGGCCACCTCGCGCCGCGCGGCGTCGTACTCGCCCGGCGGCCACTCCACGAAGCCCGTCTCGACCATCCCGGGGGCGAGGGCGTTCACGCGGACCGTCGGGCCGAAGGCCCGCGCCAGCGACCGGGTGAGGGACGTCAGGGCCGCCTTCGAGGCGGCGTACGCCATCGAGGAGCCCTTCCCGTGGAACGCGGCCACCGAGGTGACGTTGATGATGCAGCCGCGCCCCTGTCGCTGCATCTGCGGGATCGCGTGCCGGCAGCAGTACCAGGCGCCCAGGACGTTCACGGTGAAGGTCCTCTGCCAGATCTCGTCCGTGAGGCCCTCGAGGTCCGGGTGGGGCACGCGCTTGGTCCAGCCCGCGTTGTTGACGAGGATGTCGAGCCGCCCCCACTCGCGGACCACGTCGGTGACGAGGCGGCGCGCCTCGACCTCCTTCGAGACGTCCGCCTGGAGCGCGATCGCCTGGCCGCCCGCGGCCCGGACCTGGCGGACCGTGTCCTCCGCCTTGTCGCGGGACTTGGAGTAGTTCACCGCCACCAGCCCGCCCTCGCGGGCGAACGCGAGCGAGATCCCCCGCCCGATGCCGGTCCCTCCCCCCGTGACGAGCGCCACCTGGCCCTTCAGTCTCACGCCGACCTCCATCTGGTCGCGACGGCTCCGGCCTGCGGCCTCCGCGACGTCGCTCCCTCCCTATCTCGCCATCTGGTCGCGACGGCTCCGGCCTGCGGCCTCCGCGACGTCGCTCCCTCCCTATCTCGCCATCTGGTCGCGACGGCTCCGGCCTGCGGCCTCCGCGACGTCGCTCCCTTCTTCGGTCCTACGCCTGCGGCTGATGGATGATGAGCGGCACCCCGCCCGTCGGATCCGGCCCGAGGACGATCCCCACCGCGTCCCGCCGGTAACCGAGGCCGCGCGCGTCCAGCCGCGCGCCGACGAAGTCCAGGCTGCGCGACATCATGCGGAGCATCGAGAGGCCGGGTTTCCCGGCGGTCGTGGTCGTCGAGCCGAACTGGAGGGCGACCCCGGCGGCGGCGGCGAGCTGCGCGATCGACCAGTCGGGATGAGAGATGCGGATGGGCAAGCCGAACATGTCCCGGAAGAGGTAGACGGCCGTCCGCACGTCCTCGACGATCAGGTGAGCCACCGTGACCGCCACCGGGCTCTCCGGCAGCTTCGCGGACGCGGGGGGCGTGGCCAGCTCGACCAGGATGCCCGCGGTCGAGCGGGGGTGGACGAAGGCGATCATCCCCACGAGCCCCTTCCGGGGCTTCGTGTCGATCATCTCCACCCCGGTCCCCCAGAAACGCTGGACGTCGCGCCCGACGTCGTCCGACTGGAAGCAGAGGTGGTGAAGCCGCGGGCCCCGGCGCTCGATAAACCGGCCCACCGGGGTGTCCGGGCCGGTGGGCTCGAGCAGCTCGATCTCGCACGACCCGGACGCGAGCAGGGCCGCCCGCACGCCCTGGTCGGGCAGCTCCGCCTCGCGGATGAGCGGCAGGCCGAGCGTGTCCCGCCAGAAGCCACACGCGTCCTTGAGGCTCCGAACCGCGACCCCGACGTGGTGGATACCCTTGATCATGCCCTCACTCGTCGTAGTGGTAGGTGATTTCGCCGAACGTGTCGGTCGGGAAGATCCACACGAAGCGGAGCGGCCGCGTCCCGGTGTTCCGGGTCCGGTGCCGGGCGTTCGGCGGGATGAAGAGCGCGGTGCCCGGCCCGACCGGTGTGGTGACGTCGTCGATCTCGCTGACCCCGTCCCCCTCGAGCACGTAGTACACCTCGCCCGGCGCGTGGTGGTGCAAGAGCAGGGCGGCGCCCGGCGGGATCTCGCACGTCCCGACCGTCAGGGCCCGGGACGGCGTCCGCTCGCCCCCGACGAGGAGCTTCCAGCGGATCGGGCTCTTCGCGTGGACCGCCGGGTCCGCCCACCCTTCCCAGGGGCAGTCGGCCTCGCGGACGACGGCGGGACGCACGGGATCGCCCGTCACCGGATGAAGGGCGCGGATTGCGCGGCGAGCGCGTCGGCGATCCGCTGCCGGTGGGGCGGGACCAGGTCCGGCGGCAGCGCGTCCGGCGCGACCCAGGCGAGCGCGAGCGTCTCCCCCGGCCCCGGCCGGGGCGCCCCCCCGCGAAGCTCGCACGCGAAGCAGAGGTTCACGTAGTGCCAGACGCGACCGTCCGGGTAGCGCACGATCTGGAGCCGCGGGTCGGAGTAGACGCCGATGAGGCGCCCCACCGCCACCTCGTAGCCCGTCTCCTCCCGCACCTCCCGCTCCAGCGCGGCCGTGACCGTCTCGCCGATCTCGACGGACCCGCTGGGGAGGTTCCACTGGCCGCTGTCCGCCCGCTGCGCCAGGAGCAGGCGGCCATCGCGCAGGATCACGGCCGAAACGCTCGGCCGGATCGCCTGCGCCCGGGACCAGTCAGGCTCGATCTCCACGGCCCCCCAACGCTACTCCAGGCCCGACGCGACTGCAACCTCGGGGTTGTCTCATCTGGGAGCGCCGCCGTAGACTCGACGCGGTACCGGTTGTCGCCAACCCCAAAGGAGGCACACATGGCACGCTCGCCCCTCGCCGGCAAGGCGCAGACCGTCCTCGGCCCGGTCCCGGCCGAGGAGCTCGGCATCACGCTTCCCCACGAGCACCTCCTCATCGACTTCCGCTTCATGTACCGCGAGCCGGAGGGCGCCGGCGGACGCGGGCGCGGGCTCGAGCCGCTCGGGCTCCGGAACCACTACGAGGTGCTCTACGACTGGACGCGCAACCTCGACAACCTCCAGCTCCTCGACGAGCCGACGGCGATCGAGGAGGCGCTCCTCTACCGCTGGGAGGGCGGCCGGACGCTCGTGGACCCGACGAACGTGGGGCTCGCGCGGGACCCGCTCGCGCTCCAGCGGATCGCCCGCGCGACCGGGCTCCACGTGATCATGGGCGCGGGATACTACGTGGGCCCCGCGCACCCGCCGGACATGGACACGAAGGGCGAGGGCGCGATCACGCGCGAGATCGTGCGCGACCTGACCGAGGGCGTGGGCGACACGGGCGTGCGCGCCGGGCTCATCGGCGAGATCGGCTGCTCCTGGCCGTGGACGCCGAACGAGAAGAAGTCGGTCCGGGCCGCCGCCGAGGCGGCCAAGCAGACCGGCGCCCCGCTCATGATCCATCCCGGCCGCAACCCTGCGGCGCCCGAGGCGCACCTCGAGGAGGTGCGGAAGACCGGGCTCGACCTCCGGCGCGTCATCATGTGCCACATCGACCGCACGATCTCGGACGCGGCGCGCCTCAAGGCGATCGCGGAGACGGGCTGCTCCCTCGAGTACGACCTCTTCGGGCTGGAGGTCTCCTTCTACCCGATGAGCGACTTCGAGATCCCGTCCGACGCCGAGCGGATGCGGCAGATCCTCTGGCTCGTCGAGCAGGGGCACGGCCGTCAGGTCCTCATGGCCCACGACATCTGCTTCAAGGTGCGGCTCGTGCGTTACGGCGGCCACGGCTACGCGCACATCCTCCGGCACATCGTCCCGCGCCTGAGACGAAAAGGGTTGGGGGAGAAGGACGTCTGGATGCTCATCGCCGAAAATCCCAGCCGTGCGGTGACGTTCGCGTGACGGCGGCGCGGCACCGCGCGCGGGCGGTCCTCGCGACCGCCGCCGGCGCGCACTTTCTCCACGACGGCTTCTCGGACATCCTCTACGTCTTCCTGCCCCTGTGGGCGGCCGAGTTCCGGCTCGGCTACGCCCAGGTCGGGATCATCCGGACGATCTATTCGGGTGGGATGGCCGTCGCCCAGATCCCGGCCGGCCTCCTCGCGGAGCGCTGGGGGGAACGCCGCCTTCTCGCCGCCGGGACGCTGGTGACCGCGTGCGGCTTCATCGCGACGGGCTGGGCCGGTGGCTTCGTCTCCCTGCTCCTGATCTTGCTAGCGGCGGGCCTGGGCTCGGGGGCCCAGCACCCGCTCTCGTCGTCGCTCGTCTCGAAGGCGTACGAGAGCGGATCGCGACGGGCGGCGCTCGGGACCTACAACGTCTCCGGAGACCTCGGGAAGGTGGCGGTGCCCGCCGTCCTCGCGCCCGTCGCCGCCATGGTCGGCTGGCGCGCCGCCTCGGCCGCCTACGGGGCGCTCGGGGTCCTCGGAGCCGCGGCCATCCTGGTCGTCCTCGGGTGGCTGCGCGCGGAGGCGGGCGGCCGCGAGGCCGGCCCGGCCGCGGGACCCGGCGGTGCGTGGGGGATCCGCGATCTGCGGGGCTTCCGCGCCCTCGTCGCGATCGGAATGCTCGACACCACGACCCGCACCGCCTTCCTGACCTTCCTCCCGTTCGCCCTCCTCGCCAAGGGCGCGACGATCGCGGGCGTCGGCGGCGCCCTGGCCGTGCTCTTCGCCGGCGGCGCGCTCGGGAAGTTCGCCTGCGGCCTCGCCGCCGAGCGGCTCGGCGTGATCCGGACGGTCGTGCTCACGGAGGCGGCGACCGCGCTCGGGATCCTCGCCGCGGTCGCGGCGCCGCTCGCGCCGGCCCTCGTCGTCCTCTTCCCGCTCGGCGTCGCGCTGAACGGGACCTCGTCGGTCCTTTACGGGACGGTGGCGGACCTCGTGACACCCGACCGCCGCTCGCGCGCTTACGCGCTCTACTACACGCTGACGGTCGGGGCGTCGGCGGTGGCGCCGGCGCTCTACGGCGCGCTGAGCGACGCGGTGGGGGTCACGACCACTCTGGTGATCAGCGGGATGGCCGTCCTGGCGACGATTCCGCTCTGCCCCGTCCTCCGCCCCGCGGTCGAAGCCCCGGCCGCGTAGTCCCACCCCCAACGCCGGCGATCAGTTGCCGCCTGGCGCGAACAGCGCCAGGTCCGGGATGTCGCGGAAGTCGTCGGGGTTGAGCGTCCAGAAGTGCGCGCCGTGCGCGATCGCGCAGGCGGCGACCGTGAGATCGATCATTCCGCTCAGCTCCCGTTCCGCCTCACGGAGCGGTCGCCGTGGGATCCCGGGCACCACGGTGTCGAAGATCTCATCCTCCCCCCCAGCGGGGGAGAGGGCGTTACCGCCAGTCGTCCAATACGAAGTCGTCTTCGCGCTCGTACTCGGAGTGCTTTCCCCGTTTCATCCGGATCATCAGCATGTCCATGTGGTACCCGGACGCGAGCAGGGTCTGGTATGCGCGCCAGTAGCCCGTGTACACGGGGGCGATGATCCGCTGGCAACCGGCGGCGACGCCGAACTCCTCACAGGCCGAGAGGAGCTGGGCGAAGTGCTCGGGGCGACGGCGGCCGGGATCGATCGCGGCGTACTTGACGTAGAGCGCCCCCTGAGGGGCCTCGGACACCCCGGGGGTGTGGCAAACGGCGAACCCGACGACGGCGCGGTCCTTCTCGAGGAGGAGCGTATCGCCCAGGACCAGCCCGTCCACGATCTCGACCTCCTTGGTCAGGTCGAGGCCCCGGTAGAGCTTCCCGGTCAGCGCCCGGAGGCGGCGGAGGAGCCCCTTCTTCTTGCTCTCCTCGTACTGGGAGAACCGTCGGACCTGGGGCGCCCCCCGCGCGGCCTTCGGCGCACCCATCGCCTCGCGCCGCTCGAGCGACTTCCCGGTGATCGCGACCAGCGCGCGGGGCTTGAAGTCGAACTTCTGGTAGAGGATGAGGTGCTTCGGGCTGTACGGATAGGTCACCACGCCCTGGAGCGTCACGCGGTTCTCGTCGAAGAACGCCTGGGTCGCCTTGAGCAGGCCCTGCGCGACCTTCTGGTTCTGGTACGGCGTGAGGACCGCGACCGGGCCGAAGAGGCCGACGGTGCCCCAGCAGACGGCCACCGAGGCGCCGACGATCTTCGACTCGTTCTCCTCGGCGACGTAGCACCCCCACGGCTCCATGAGCCAGCGGTGGTGCACGTACTGGGCCCCGCCGAAGACCTGGCGGGGCCGCGAGCCGAGCTGGCGCTCGAAGAAGTCGCCGAAGGCGGACTCGATGACCTCCTTCACGCGGGCCAGGTCGCCCTTCTTGACCCGACGGACCTTGATTACGGTCATGCTCGCCCTTGGGGCGCGCTCAGCCGCGCTTGCGGACCTGGGTCCCGGCGAGATCCTCCAGCACGGTGACGATCCCCGAGTGGTCCAGGCCCCCGCGCCCCCGCACCCGGGCCGCGCTGAACAGCTCCTGGACGACCGCCGTCGCCGGGAGCGGCACCCCGAGCGCCCGGGCGGCGTCCATGATGAGTCCCAGGTCTTTGTAGTGGAGGTCGATCTTGAAGCCGGGCTTGAACTCGTGCGCCAGGTAGTTCGGCGTTTTCTGGTCGAGGCAGCGCGACCCGGCGAGGCCGCCGCCGAGGGCGCGGAGCGTCAGCTCGATGTCGAGCCCGGCCTTGGCGGCGAGCGTCAGCGCCTCGGCCAGCGCCGTCAGGTTCACCGCGACGATGATCTGGTTCGCGAGCTTCGTGAACCCGCCCGAACCCAGGGGACCGAGGTGGGTGATCGTCTTCCCCATCGCCTGGAAGATCGGCAGCACCTCGTCGAACACCGCCTTGTCGCCCCCCACCATGATCGAGAGCGTTCCCTCGATCGCCCCCTTCTCCCCCCCGGAGACGGGCGCGTCGAGCATCCGGGCCCTCTTCTGGGCGAGCGCGGCCCCGACTTTCTGCGAGACGATCGGCGAGATCGTGGACATGTCCACGACGACCTGGCCGGACTGCGCCCCCTCGACGAGGCCGCGCGGGCCGAGAGCAACCTGCTCGACGTCGGGCGAGTTCGGGAGCATGAGGATGATCAGCCGGGTCTCCCGCGCGATGGCCGCGGGCGAGTCCGCCGCCTTGGCGCCGAGGCCCACCAGCTCCTGGACCGCCGCCTGGCTCCGGTTGTGGACGATCAGGCTGTGCCCGGCCTTCAGGAGGTTCTTCGCCATGGGTCGACCCATGATGCCAAGCCCGATGAAGCCGATGAGCCCCTGCATTGTTCTCCTCCTGGGCCTCCTGACGTGGGAGAGTTTCGGGGCAGGCCACGCGGGAGAGAGCGCGGCGCGGTTCGCCGTTCGATTACCACACCGCACGCCGCGACGTCAAGGGCGGTGCGTGCCCGGGGCGCGCAAGAGGCGCGCGCCTGTGCTACTCTTCGGAAGCGCTCAGCGCGATGCCGCAGGTGACCGGGATCGGCCGTGACACCGTGGGCGATGCGGAGGGCGGCCCGGCGCTCGCGTCCTGGACGCCCGGGGTCGTCGAGCGCTGGCGGCCGGCGGCCTTCGCGGTCGACCCGTGGACCGTCCTCAGGCTCGCCCGCTACCGCCGGCGCGAGGCGGTGCCGGCGGCGGTCTGGGAGGTGGCGCGGGCGATGGCCGCGCGGGTGCCCGAGCTCGGCGAGCCCCTCGCGCTGCTCCGGCCCCTGCGCGTCGCGGCGGCGGGGCCCGAGGGGGCCCGGCTCGCCGACGGGACGGTCTTCTCCGGCCGCGGGGTTGGCCGGCTGCTCGAGGGGTGCCCGCTCGCCGCGGCGTTCGTCCTGACGCTCGGCCCCCGGCTCGAGGCGGAGACGGCAGCGCTCGCCGAGCGGCGCGAGCTGCTCGAGGCGTTCCTTCTGGACACGGCGGGCTGGGCCGCGATCGAGAGCGCAGTCCGCGCCCTGCGCTTGGACCTCGCGGGGCGGGCGCGCGCGGACGGCTGGCGGGTGACACACCGTCTGGCGCCCGGGTACCAGGACTGGCCGCTCGCCGAGCAGCGGGGGCTCGTCGGCCTCTTCGGCGACGCCGGGGGCCTGGTCCGGCTGTCCGAGCACGGCGTGCTCGTACCCTTCAAGTCGGTGACGGGGCTGTTCGGCCTGCGCCCGGCGCGGGGCGGCTGACCCAAGACGGAAAAGGAGAGCAGGCCAATGGCGAAGGGGATTCTGGAGCGTCTGCGCGACGGCGTCGTCCTCGGCGACGGGGGCTACGTGCTCGAGCTGGAGAAGCGGGGGTACGTCCTCGCGGGGCCGTTCACCCCCGAGTGCACCGTCGAGAACCCGGAGGCGGTGCTCGAGCTGCACCGGGAGTTCGTGGACGCGGGCGCGGAGGTGATCCAGGCGCTCGCCTTCTACGGTGACCGGGAGAAGCTCGCGACCGTCGGCTACGGGGACCGCGTCGGCGACATCAACCGCGCGGCCGTGCGCCTCGCCCGCCAGGCCGCGGGGGACCGGGCGCTCGTCGCCGGGAACCTCAGCATGACCTGGCAATACGAGCCCGAGAGCCGGAAGGCCGCGGACCGCGTCCGGACGCTCCTCGACGAGCAGCTCGGGCATCAGCTTGAGATCGGGGTGGACTTCGTCATCGCCGAGACCTACCTCTACCTCGGCGAGGCGCTCCTCGCTGTCGAGCGCGCCAAGCGGAGCAAGCTCCCCGTCATGGTCACGATGTCGTTCGAGGACAAGGCAGTCACCCGGGAGGGGAAGTCCCCCGCCGAGTGCGCGAAGGCGCTCGCGGACGCGGGCACGGACATCGTCGGGACCAACTGCTGGCGGGGGCCGAAGCACATGCTGCCGCTGGTCGAGGAGATGCGGAAGGCGACGAGTGTCTACATCGCGGTCCAGGCGCCGGCCTACCGGACGACGGACGCGACGCCGTTCTTCACGGGGCTCAAGGGCTTCCCGGACGCGATGGAGCCCTACCAGCTCACGCGCTGGGAGATGGCCGAGTACGCCCGCCAGGCGAAGGCGATCGGCGCCAACTACATCGGCGCCTGCTGCGGCACCGTCGCCACGCACATCCGCGAGATGGCCCGGGCCCTCGGCAAGCCGACCCGCGAACCCTCGCGCTGGAACCCCGACCCCTCGAAGCCGATGTCGGCGACCGAGTTCTACCGCGACCGCCGCACCCGGTCCCGCGACTGATCGGCATGCCGCCCGCCGGGGGTCCTGTCGCCGGGCTCGCCCCGCGCGCCCGGGCTCGTCACCCGCTCACCTCCTTCCGCGATTCGCGGAATCGCGGAAGGAAGCTGAGGGGGTCCCACTTCGCCCGGGACCCCGCGGGGCTCACCCGGCGCCACCCCCGGCGGTCGACACACCGCACGAGAGCATGGCGTGAGTGACGAGACGAGGCTCTGGATCGGGGGCGCCTGGCAGCCGAGCGAGTCGGGCGCCACCGTCGAGGCACGGAGCCCGGCGACGGGCGAGGCGCTCGGCCGCGTCGCCCAGGGCACGCGCACCGACGCCGACCGCGCCGTCCGGGCGGCCAACGCCGCCGCGCCGGCGCTCGCCGCGCTGAGCCCTGCCGAGCGCGCGCGGCTCTGCCACCGGATCGCCGACGCGATCGCGGCGCGGCGCGAGGAGCTCGCCCGCATCGTCACGCTCGAGCAGGGGAAGCCCTACTTCGCCGAAGCCCTGATCGAGGCCGACGAGGCCGCCGAGTGCTTCCGGCTCTGGGGCGAGGAGGCGCGGCGACTCGAGAGCGCGGTCCACCCGTCATCGGACCCGCGGAAGCGCATCGTGACGATCCGCCAGCCGCGGGGCGTCTACGCGATCATCACCCCGTGGAACTGGCCGCTGACGATGCCCGCGGAGCAGCTCGCCCCGGCCCTCGCCGCCGGGAACGCCGTCGTGTGGGTGCCCGCGCCGAGCACCTCGCTCTGCGCGGTGCGCCTGGCCGAGTGCCTGGAGGCGGCGGGCCTCCCGCCGGGTGCCGTCAACCTCCTGACCGGGCCGGGTCCGGTCGTCGGGGACGCCATCGCGGCGCATCCCGACACGCACGGGGTCGCCTTCACCGGGAGCATCGCGACCGGGCGCCAGGTCGCCCAGCGGGCGGCCGGCAAGCCGGTGCTCCTGGAGCTGGGCGGGAACGGGCCCTTCGTCGTCTGGGACGACGCCGACCTCGACCGCGCCGCGCAGGCGGCCGCGCTCGGCGCCTTCCTCTGTGCCGGGCAGTCCTGCTCCGCGGCCGAGCGGATCCTCGTCCACCGGGCGATCCACGCCCCGTTCCTCGAGCGCCTGGTCGCCGCGGCCCGCGACATCCGCCTGGGTGACCCCTTCGACCCCGCGACGACCATGGGACCGATGAACAACGCCGCCGTCGCCGACAAGATGGAGCGCCACGTCGCCGACGCGCGCGCGCGGGGGGCCAAGGTCCTCCACGGCGGCAGGCGGGCCGCGGGGTTCCCGACGCCGCTCTACTGGGAGGCCACGGTGCTCGACGGCGTCACGCCCGAGATGGCGGTCTTCCGGGAGGAGACCTTCGGCCCCGTCGCCCCGGTGACCGCGTTCTCGGACGAGGCCGAGCTCATCGAGCTGGCGAACCAGGGGCCGTATGGGCTCGTCGGCGCCGTGTTCACCCGCGACCTCGGCCGCGCCTTCCGGCTGGCCGAGCGGCTCCGCTGTGGCGTCGTCAACGTCAACGAGTCCACCAACTACTGGGAGCTCCACGTCCCGTACGGCGGCGTCCGGCAGAGCGGCGTCGGGCGGATCGGCGGCAAGTACTCGCTCTGGGAGATGACGGACCTCAAGACGATCGTGCTCGACGTCGGCTGACCGGCGCCGGGCACGGGGGAGGACTGGCGATGAAGGCGCTGGTGATCGTGTGCGCATCCTTGGCGCTCGTGGCGCTGCCCGCCCTCGACGCGACGGCTCAGATGGGCGGGCAGCCGATGACCCCGCCGGGGGCCCCGCAGCAGCCCGCCCCGGGTCAGCCCCCCGGGATGGGCGGCGGGATGATGCACCAGGGCATGATGGGGATGATGTGCCCCATGATGATGGGGGGCGGCATGGGCATGATGGGCGGCGGGATGGAGACGATGCCCATGATGCGCGGGATGATGGGCGGCGCGCAGACAGACCCCAAGGTCATGGGGCGGATGCTCCAGATCCGCGGCGACATGCTCAAAGCCATGGGCGACGTCCTGTCGAGGCACGGGAAGCAACTGGAGGAAGGCAAGTAGCCCTCCGACCCGAAGAACCGAACCTCGAACCCGGAGCGACCATGGACCTCGGCGAGGTGAAGCTCCAGAGCTACGAGCTGCCTACCGTCATCAAGCATGGCGTGGGCGCCCTGGCGGCGCTCGGCGAGGAGGCGAGGCACCTCGGGATCCGCCGCCCGCTCGTCGTCACCGACAAGGGGCTCCTCGCGACCGGCCACGTGGAGCGGGCCGTCGGCATCCTCGACACCCACGGCCTCCAGCCGGCGATCTTCGACGGCGTCGTCGGCAACCCCTCGGTCCGCCACGTGGCGCGCGGGAGCGAGGCCTACCGGGACCACCGCGCCGACGGGATGGTCGCCATCGGCGGTGGGTCCGCGATGGACGTCGCGAAGGCGATCGGGGTCGAGGTCGCCCACGGCGGCACGATCCTCGACTACGAGTACGGCCGGACGCCGCTCTCGCGGCGCATCCCGCCGCTCGTCTGCGTCCCGACGACCGCGGGCACCGGGAGCGAGGTCACGCTCTGGTCCGTCATCACGGATCCCGCGCGCCAGGTCAAGTTCAACGTCGGCGGCCCCCTGATCGGCCCGCACCTCGCCCTCATCGACCCCCTGCTCACCGTCGGCCTGCCGCCGCACCTCACGGCGTTCACGGGGATGGACGCGCTGTCCCACGCGGTCGAGTGCTACACCTGCGCCTACGCCCAGCCGCTCACGGACGCCGTGGCGCTCCTGGCGATGGAGTACATCGGCCGGTCTCTGCGGACCGCGTTCGCCAACGGGCAGGATGTCGAGGCGCGCTCCAGGATGGCGATGGCGGCGATGCTGGCAGGGCTCGCATACGGCTCCGAGTCGGCGGGCGCCGTACACGCCATGGCCCAGACCTTCGGCGGCGTCTTCGACGTCCACCACGGGTATCTGACGGGGATCATGCTCGCCCCCTGCTCGGAGTACAACGTGCCCGGCAACCCGGAGAAGTACGCCCGGATCGCCGTCGCGCTGGGCGAGGACGTCCGGGGGCTGGCGACGCTCGACGCGGCCCGCCGGGCCGTGACCGCGATGGAGGCCCTGACGCGCGACCTCGGGTTCCCGCCGTTCCGCGAGTTCACGGGCGCGCGGCCGAGCGACATCCCGCGGCTCGCGAAGATGGCAGAGGCCGACCCCCAGACCGTCGGGAACCCGCGCCTTATCGACGCGCGGGGGTACGAGCAGATCTACGCCCGGCTGATGGGCGCATAGCCCACCCGGAGGGGGGCTGCGCCCCCCTTCCGGACCTCCCCCCGGAGGAGTTGCGCCGGCAAAGCCGGCGCTCGGAGCGGAACACCTTGAGCGTTGCGGTTATGCTGACGCGAAGCGCCCGGTCTAGTCCGACAGGCGTCTAGACCAGGATCGGCCGTAGCCGCGCCCGCCTTCCCCACGCACCACCCGCCGACCCGAGGAGGCGACCATCCATGGCGATCCGGACCGAGACCCGCGAGGCCGTGACGACGATCATCATCGACCGCCCGGAGCGGCGGAACGCGGTGGACGGCCCGACCGCCGAGGCGCTTGCCGACGCCTTCCGGACGTTCGAGCAGGACGACCGGGCGCGGGTGGCGGTGCTCTGGGGCGCCGGCGGCACGTTCTGCGCCGGCGCGGATCTGAAGGCCTTCTCGAACCGCGTCGAGCCCACGGGGGATGGCCCGATGGGTCCGACGCGGATGCTCCTCGCCAAGCCGGTCATCGCCGCGGTCGCGGGGCACGCGGTGGCCGGGGGGCTCGAGCTCGCCCTCTGGTGCGACCTCCGGGTGGTCGAGGAAACCGCGGTCTTCGGCGTCTTCTGCCGCCGCTGGGGGGTCCCGCTGATGGATGGGGGCACGGTCCGCCTTCCGCGCCTGGTCGGCCTCGGCCGTGCGCTCGACCTGATCCTCACCGGGCGCCCCGTAGACGCCCTGGAAGCCGCGCGGATCGGCCTCGCGGACCGCGTCGTGCCACCCGGCAAGGCCCGGGAGGACGCCGAGGCCCTCGCGCGGACGATCGCCCGGTTCCCGCCTCGCTGCGTCCTGAGCGACCGTCAGGCGTGCCACGAGACGTGGGGCCTCGGCCTGGACGCCGCCCTCCGGCGGGAGTTCGAGCTGGGCCGCGCCACGCTCGACTCCGGTGAGACGACGGCCGGCGCGGCCCGCTTCGTCGCCGGGGAGGGCCGGCACGGCCGGTTCTGACGTGGTCCCGCCCGGGGGGCACGGATCCCGGCACGCCTGTCGCTCGTTTTCCTTTCGGCACGGCCGGTTCGGCCGTAAAGTGAAAGCCGAACGTGAGCGACGACTCCAGCACCGACGGGGGCAGAGGACTCATGGACCAGACGACGACGCCCGCCGTCCCGGGCCCCGAGGCGCCCGAGGTCGATCCGATCCAGCGACTGAGCCTCGAGGTGTCGCAGCGCGACCCGACCGACGCCTTCCAGCTCCTCGAGAGCGAGCCGGACGAGGTCGTCGTCCAGGTGCTGGCGGCGCAGAACCCGGCCACGGCCCTGGACATCTTGTGGGAGTTCCCCGACGATCGGCGGGGGCGCATCCTCGACGCGGCGCCGCCCGAGCGGGCCCGCCAGTGGGTCCGGAACCACGCGTACCCCGAGGACACGGTCGGCCGGCTCATGGAGCACCCGATCGCCGTCTTCGGCCCCGACCTCACTGTCCGCCAGGCGACCGACCGGCTCCGGCAGCTCGTCAAGACCGCCTTCATCACCTACGGGTACGTCACCGACCGCGAGGGGCGGCTCCAGGGCGTGCTCGTCTTCCGGGAGCTCCTGTTCGCCGACGAGAGGCAGCGACTCAGGGAGATCATGCTCGAGCACCCGTTCTCGCTGCGCCCCGACACGCCGATCGCAGACGCGATGCGGGAGGTGCTGCGGCACCACTACCCCGTCTACCCCGTCTGCGACGCGGAGGGCCGGCTGATCGGGATTGTCCGCGGCAAGTCGATCTTCCAGGAGCAGGCGTTCGAGCTGTCCGCCCAGCCCGGGACCATGGTCGGCGTCGAGAAGGAGGAGCGCCTGGCCACGCCGTGGCAGCGCAGCCTCCGCTCCCGCCACCCGTGGCTCCAGCTCAACCTGCTGACGGCCTTCCTCGCCGCGGGCGTGGTGGGGGCGTTTCAGAACACGATCGATCAGGTCGTGATCCTCGCCGCCTTCCTCCCGGTGCTCGCCGGCCAGTCGGGGAACACGGGCTGCCAGGCCCTGGCCGTGGCGCTGCGCGGCATCACCCTCGGCGAGCTCAAGCCGGGGAACGAGAAGATCGTCGTCCTCAAGGAAGCACTCCTCGGCCTCCTCAACGGCTCCCTCGTCGGCCTGGTGGCGGGGATCGGAATGTTCGTCGCCGCACGGTGGCAGGACAACCCCAAGGCGCTCGTCCTGGGCCTGATCGTCCTGTTCGCGATGATCGGGAGCTGCGTCGTCAGCGGCGTCTCGGGCTGCATGATCCCGGTGACCCTCAAGAAGCTCGGCGCCGACCCGGCGACCGCCTCCAGCATCTTCCTGACGACGGCGACCGACGTGGCGAGCATGGGGCTGTTCCTGGCGCTCGCCACCTGGCTCGTGCTCTGACGGGACGGGGGGCGTGCGGCTCCGCTGCGGCACGCGCGAGGCGGCCTGCCGCCTCGTAATCTTCGACAAGGACGGGACGCTGATCGACTTCGCCTCGCTCTGGGTGCCCGTCGTCCGGGCGCGCGCCCGCTTCATCGTCGAAGAGGCGGGAGCCGACGGCGCCCTCGAGCCGGCGCTCCTCCGCGCGTTCGGCTACGACCCCGACACCGGCCGCGTCGACCCGCGCGGCCCGCTCGCCATCGCGCCCCGCAGCGAGACGACCGTCATCGCGGCCACGCTGCTCTACGGGGCGGGCGTCCCATGGGAGGACGCGATGGCGGCCGTCCGGCGCGCGTACCGGCGGGCGGACGAGGCGGTGGATCCCACGCGCGCCGCGCGCGCCGTCCCCGGCGTCGCGCCGGCGCTCCGCCGGCTGCGCGACGCCGGGCTCCGCCTCGGCGTGGCCACCACCGACACGACCGCGCACGCCCGGCGTGGCCTCGCCGCCCTCGCCCTGGCCGACCTCTTCGACGCGATCCTCGGCGCGGACGCCGTGAACCGGACCAAGCCCGACCCGGAGCTCGTCCACCGGCTCTGCGCGGAGGTCGGCGTCCCGCCGGGCGAGGCGGTCGTCGTCGGGGACGCGGTGGGCGATCTCCTGATGGGGCGCGCGGCCGGCGCCGCCCTCGTCGTCGGGATCCTCACAGGCGTCGCGGGGGAGGCGGAGCTCCGCGCCCACGCGGACGTGGTCGTCGCGTCGCTCGGCGAGCTGGTGCCCTTGGCAGAGGGCCCCTGAAGTCGGGGATGGGCTGGGTCGCCTGGAGCCTCGTCGCGCTCGTCTGCTGGGGCGTCTGGGCCGTGCTCAACAAGCTCGCGCTCCGGACGCTCGACTGGGCCCACCTGATCGTGGCCTCGTGGCTGGTCTCGACGGTCGCCGTCGCGGGGCTCCTCGCGACCCGCGTGGACCCGCGCGCCCTGGCCTCGCGGGACGGGGCGCTCGCGCTCGCGGCGGCGGCGACGAGCCTCGTCGCCGTGATCTCGTTCTACCAGGCGATCCGTTCCGGGCCGGTCGCGACGGTCACGCCGCTCTCGTCGCTCTACCCCGCGGTGACGGCGATCCTCGCCGTCGTCCTCCTGCGCGAGAGCCCGTCGGCCCTCCAGTGGGCGGGTATCGGGCTCGCGATCGCCGCGGGCCTCCTCCTCTCCCGACCGTAGCGCCGGCCGACCACCCCCTCACCCCTGCCCTCTCCCCCGGTGGGGGAGAGGGAAATCACACGCCGCCGAGGAGGTACATCGGGCCCGTCGGCTTCTCCACGCCGCCGGTCGGCTCGAGGGTCACGGCGAACTTGTCGAAGGCCTTGACCTCGGGGAGCGTCGGCAGCCGGAGGAACGCGCGGCGCCCCGCACTGACGGAGAAGAGGCCGGCGGGGACCGACTCGGCCCCCGCGATCGCCCACAGCTCGTAGACACGGTCCGGGGGCGCCTCGGGCAGCCCGGTCGCGAGGAGGATCCCCGTCCGGGTCACCGGGTCCCAGAGGACGCGGCCCGTGGCGCTCGGGCTCGGCGGGAGCCCTGCCAGCCGCACGAGCCGCACCTGGGGATCGGCGAGGAGCCGCAGCGCCTCGTCGCGCTGGGCGAAGGCCTCTTTCAGGATCTCCTGCCGCTGGGCGAGTGTGGCCTGGAGCGCCGCGACCCGGCCCTCGAGGCTCCGGAGCTCGGCCCGCGTGGCCGAGAGCTGCCAACCCACCACGACCAGGAGGCCGGCCGCCGCCAGCGCCGCCGCTCCGAGGCTCCAGGGCACCCAGCGGCGCCGCGGGCGCGCGACGAGGCGCGCGGATTCCCCGGGAGGCTCGCGCACGCTCATTTCCGGAAGAGGAAGAGGCTGAAGAACCCGCGGTTGCGGGCGACGACCCAGTAGCCGGCCTCGACGAGCCAGACCAGGGGCGGCCACCGGAGGGTGCGCGCGAGGCGGGGGAACCCGATCCGCTCCAGGACGAACAGAGACGCGCGCCCGGCGGCGAGGAGCGTCCCGTCGGGCGCGAGGACGTGCATGGCGCGCGCGCAGCGCGCCGCGAGCGCGTCGGTCATCGGCGGGCGCGGCGCCTGCTGGTAGGGCATGGCCTCGAACACGTCATCCCGATCCCGCCGCTTGACCCAAGCGGCCGCTCGCCCTCAGAACCCTCAGGCGCCGTCCCAGAAGAGCCAGTACCGCGCGCTCAGACCCACTCCAGGTCGGCGACCGTGCGCTCGTTCTGCACGTTGCCCGTGTTGAGCGTGGATTTCGGCTCGAGCAGGAGGACGTGGACCTCCTCCTCGGCGACCGGCAGGTGCTCGACGCCCCGCGGGATGACCACGAGCTCCCCCGGCTCGAGCCGGACCTCGCCGTCGCGGAGCTTGATCCGGAGCCGACCCTTGACGACGAGGAACAGCTCGTCCTCCTCGGCGTGGTGGTGCCAGACGAACTCCCCCTCGAGCTTGACAAGCTTCACGTAAGAGTCGTTCAGCTCGCCTACGATCCTCGGGCTCCAGTAGTCGTGGAACCGGCCGAACTTCTCCGCGAGGGTCACCTTCTCGACCATCGTCTCTTCTTCGGAGGGGGGCTTCGCCCCCCTTCCGAGCCTCCCCCCGGAACCGATTGCGCGGGCAAAGCCCGCGCTCGGAGCGCTTCGTTCAGGAGCGCGCGGACGGGTTGACCGCTCCCTCCGTTTCTCAGCGGCCCGCCGTGCGCCCGAATCGGCGGGTGTCGAGCTCACGGTCGTCGCGGTGGTGCCCGAGCGCCCGCGCATAGCGGCGCGTCAGCTCCGGCATGATCCTGAGGGGAGAGGGACTCCTCAGCCGCCCATGTACTGGCCGAGGAGGGTGATGCGGTCGCCGTCGAGGAGCTCCGAGTCGAGGTCGTGGCTGACGCCGAGGACGGCGTTGTTGACCATGACCTCGATGTGGTCGCCGATCTCGCGCGGGCGTCCGGCGTCCCAGAGCGCGCGCTCGAGCTCGGGGTAGCGGTCGGTGACCTGCCGCAGCACGGCGCGCACGGTCGTGCCGGGCTTCACGTCTTCGGTCAGCGTCACCTGCCCCGTCCCGGCCCCCCCGACGAAGCGGTTGACCCAGGAGAGGACCTCGACCTCGACGCGGATCGGCTCGATTACCGGGTCCTCCCCCACCCCCGTCCCCTCCCCACCCACCGGGGGGAGGGGAGCCCCTGCACGCCGAGGCCACGCCGCCGGCGAACAGCGATTGACACGAGAGGTCTCACCAACACCTCGACGCCGGGGCGCGCGCTCACGCTGCGGTCACCGATTCTTCGCGGGCCGCCGGCTCGCCGCGCGGCGCTTCGCGGCCCGGCCCTTCGCCTTCCCGGCGCCGTTCCTCCGCCACACGGCCGGGACCAGCCACGCGAGGCCGAGGGCCCGCAGGGTCTCGGGCTTCGGCCGGCCGGTCCGGCGGTCGTAGCCCATTCCCTCGTACCAGACGTCGAGCATGTGGTCCCAGTGCTTCTCGACCGCCTGGCCCTTGGCCGGGCCGTCCACCGGCACGGAGCCGTAGCGCTTCGACGGCCACTCGAGCGCCGGGCCGATGCCGCACCGCAGGTTGAACGCCCGGAAGATCGCGCCCGCGCGCCGGCCGAAGCGGAACGCCTCCTCCCGCGTGTACTCCCAGCCCGTCGCCGCCCCGACCACCCGCGCGAGGTTCTCGAGCTGGGTGCGGGTCGTGAAGATGCACGCGCCGAGCGAGTCCTCGAAGTGCCGGCGGCCGTTCAGGGCCGCCGTCTGTCGCGCCACCTGCTCGGGGTCGAAGGGGTTGATCCGGGCCGGCAGCCCGAACTCCTGAGGGAAGACCGGGGGTCCCGTCTCGAGCGTCCCCGTCGAGCCCGTGCAGGTGTCGAGCAGCTCGTCCCAGCGCGCGCGGTGGTCGTGACCCCGCGGCGAGGCCCCCTTCCCCGTGTAGATCGCGCACTCCTGAGCGGGGCCGCCCAGGCGCTCCGCCGCGAGCTTCACGCCCTCGGCGAGGAGGTCCCCCAGCCCCTCCCGGCGGCAGACCATCTGGAGGAGGCGGTTCGCGCCCTCGGCGTCCCCCCACTTCAACCGGAACCCCAGCTGCTGCTCCGTGATGTAGCCGTTTTCCTGGCACTCCATGACCCAGCCGCAGAGCCAGCCGAACTCGTTGACGTCCACGCACGCGCGGTCGATCTGCGTGTTGAGCCACGAGACCGCCACGGGGTCGGTCAGCCCGATCGTCCAGCCGGCGCCCGACCACCCCTCGTACTCGGGCTCGTCCACGATCTGGCCCCGGTGCTTCCCGCTCGGCAGCACCTGCATGTGGCAGTGGTGCATGCCGCAGGCGCTGCACTGGTGGCCGCGGTGGTCGAAGCCCTCGCGCAGGGCCGGCGCTTCCCACGCCTTCATGTCCACCCCGGGCGGGGCCACGCTCGTCGTGTAGTTCTTGATCGGGAGCGCGCCGATCCCGTGGAGGTTCACCACCCCCGGCAGCGTCCCGTACTGGTAGAGCGTCCGCGCGGAGGGATTGGTCTTCAGATCGTAGGCGATCTCGTCGGCGGCGGCGATGACGCCCCGCGGGTCCGCGGCGCGGACCGCGTGCGTGCCGCGGACGATCGCCACCGCCTTCAGGCGCTTGACCCCCATGACCGCGCCGCAGCCGTTCTTCGAGGCGACGTGGCCGTAGTCCCCCTGGATCGCCGCGAAGCGGACGAGCTTCTCGCCGGCCGGGCCGCTCGAGTAGACGCTCAGCATGTGGCCGGAGAGCCCCAGCTCGGCGGCGAGCGCGTCCTGCGTCTCCCAGGTGTCCTTGCGGAGGAGGTGGGCGGCGTCCCGGAGCTCGACCTGGTCGTCGTGGATCAGGAGATACACCCACTTCGGGGCCCGCCCCTGGACGACGATCGCGTCGTAGCCCGAGCACTTGAGGTTGGCGCCGAAGAAGCCGTTGGCCTGCGTCGAAGTGGCGCCGTTCGTCAGCGCGCCGCGCGTGACGACGGTGAGCCCCCCGGTCCCCCAGACGGGAAGGCCCGCGAGGGGTCCGGTCGCGAGGACGAGCCGGTTCTCCGGGTGGTCCCAGTCGGCCCGGGACGGCACCTCCTCCCAGAGGATCTTCGCGCCGAGCCCCGCGCCGCCCAGGTAGAAGCGCATCTCCTCGGGCGTCCAGGGTTGGGCCCAGGTCCGTCCCCGCGACAGATCCACGCGGAGCAGCCGCCCCGCGTAGCCGCCGGGGATCGCCGCAGCCTTCCTCGCCGTCGCCACCTGCGCCTGCGCCATGCTCGCTCCTCGCTCTCGGGCTACGTCCGCGTCGTCGCCACGATCCCCGGCGTCGCCGAGGGCCGGCCGAGCACGGTCTCGGGGAGGAGCCGCGCCGTCGTCCGCGACGCCACGAACGCGGACTTGATGTCGAACGGATTGCGCCGGAGGTGCTCCTTCCATCGCCCGAGCGCGACGCCCGTCTGGACGAGGCCCTTCAACATGCCGACGTCGTTCGTCGTCCAGACGTCGTCCGCGCGGCCGAGGAGCATCGCACCCGTCAGCCGGTCGCCGTGGAAGAGGAGCTTCCGGTACGCGGGTCGCTCCGGCCGTACGGCCGCGACCACCTCGGCCTTCGGGTCGTCCCAGCGTCCGAAGCTCGCCACGTCGAGGTGGCAGACGCCCACGATGTTCATGAGGAGGCTCCCCCGGTAGGCGACGTCGCGGCCGGCCATGTTCGCCCCCACGACCCGCCCGTGCTCCATCGCCGTCGGCTCGATCGCGTGGACGTCGGGCTCGCCGGTGACGCGATCCCGCCCCTCCGCGACGTCCCCGGCGGCATACACGTTCGGGACGCTCGCGCGGAGGTGATCGTCCACGAGGACGCCCCGATTCACGCGGATGCCTGACCCCTGGAGCCACTCGAGGTTCGGCCGGATCCCGGTCGCCATGATGACGACGTCCGCGTCGAGGTCGCCGCCCGCCTTCATGCGGAGGCGGCGGCGCCCGTTCCGCCGCTCGACCGCGGTGAGCGTCGCGCTCGTGCGGATCTTGACGCCGTGTTTCTCGAGCCACGCCTCGACCAGCTCCGCCCCCTGGCGGTCGATCATCCGCGGGAGGATCTGGGGCGCGATCTCGACGATGGTGAGCTTCGCCCCGAGGGCCAGGATCGAGTTGAGGATCGTGAAGGCGATGAACCCCGCCCCCACCATGACCACGTGGCTACCGGGCTTGATCTCGGCGACGACTCCACGCGCCTCGTCCAGCGTCCAGAAGCTGTGGACGCCGGGGCCGTCCACCCCGGGGATGGGCGGCCGGACGGGCGAGGAGCCGGTCGCGATCAGGAGGTCGTCGTACTCGACCACCGTGTCGTCGTCGAGCGTGAGCTTCCCCGCCCTGGGGTCGAGCCCGACGGCGCGGCGGCCGAGCTGCGTCGTGACCCCGAGCTGGGCGAGCCGGGCCGGCGTCGCCGTGTAGACGTGCGACTCGGCGATGGTCCGGCCGAGGTAGTACGGGAGCACCATGCGGGAGTACGGCCGCTCGTCGGAGACGAGCGTGATCTCGGAGGCCTCGCCCCGCTCCTCCTGGCGGATCGTCACGATCGCGTTGTGGCCCGCGGTGCCGCCGCCGACGATGACGTGGCGCGTGGGCATCACCGGCCTCCCGTCCCTGCCAGCGCCAGGAGGCGCGGCTCCCCGCGCGCGGCGGCGAAGTCGCCGAGCCAGTCGGCGACGTCCGCCTCCTCGTAGAGGATCGCCTGCGTGGGGCACGCCGAGGCGCACGCCGGGTCGCCGCCGCAGAGGTTGCACTTGAAGGCCTTGCGGGTGTCCGGGTTGTAGAAGATCGTCCCGTACGGACACGCGAGGGTGCAGAGCTTGCACCCCACGCACTGGTCGTCGAGGACGATCTTCGCGCCGGCCGGCGAGATCGTGATCGCGCCGACGGGGCACGCGGTCATGCACCACCCCTCGGCGCACTGGAAGCAGGTGTACGGGGCGTAGCTCGTGTGCCCCTCGAACGCGGAGACGCGGATCACCGACTTCGCCGGCTGGAACGTCCCGGTCTGCATGTACGAGCAGGCGAGCTCGCAGCGGAGGCAGCCGGTGCACCGCTCCGGGACGATCTTCAGCACTTTCATCCCTGGCCCTCGTGGATTCGGGGTCGCCGCAGGGCGCCGGGCGCGTCCCGGCGCGTCACGGACTCGGACAGACCGAAGCACCCCTTATGTAACACACTCTTCGGGGCTGTTCAACCCGCCTGATCCGGCCTTGCACCCCATTCGAGCGTCGGGTAGCGCGAGGGCCGTGAAGATCACCGGCCTCGAGGCCCGGGTCTTCGCGCCCTACCGCTCCGCTTACGCCTTGTCTCCGATTGGGACGCCCCGTTGACAGCCGCAGCACGCCGACGTAGAAGGTATTGGAAACTGACTTCAGGCACCCGGCGCCGCCGGGCCCGAGCCGATAGTCCCCCACGCTCGGCAGCCGGCGGCGGCGGCCGGGCCGCCACGACCGGCGCCCCGAGGCCCCCGCCGGCGATGCCGTGCCGGGCACGGAGACCGATCCGATGAGCCAGATCGTCTTTCGCAACGCGAAGCTCCTCGACCCCACGCAAGCCGATCTCGCGGCCGGGATGTCCGTCCTGGTCGACGGCGACCGCATCCGCGAGGTCTCGCCCCGACCGATCAGCGCCCGCGAGGCCACCGTGATCGACTGCGGGGGCCGGACGCTGATGCCTGGGCTCATCGACTGCCACGCCCACGTGCTTCTGTCCGAGGTCAACATCCGCAACCTTGAGTCGATCCCGCTGACCCTCATGACGGCGCGCGGCGCCGACCTCATGCGGGCCATGCTCGACCGCGGCTTCACCACCGTGCGGGACACCGGCGGCGCCGACTGGGGCATCCGGGAGGCCGTCGCGCTCGGCCACCTGGCTGGACCACGTCTCTTCATCGCGGGCCGGGCGATCGGGCAGACCAGCGGCCACAGCGACACGCGCCGCCGGACCGATACCGGCGCCCCGTGCCAGTGCTGCAATGCCATGGTGTTCACGCTCGCCATCGCCGACGGGGTGACCGAGGTCCGCAAGGCGGCCCGCGAGCAGCTCCGCCAGGGCGCGGATCACATCAAGATCATGGTCTCCGGCGGCGTCGCCTCCCCCTACGACCCGCTGGACAGCCTGCAGTACACGCGCGACGAGATCCGGGCCGCTGTCGAGGAGGCGGCCGTCTTCAAGCGGTATGTCTGCGCCCACGCCTACCCGGCCGAGGCGGTCGCCCGGGCGGTCGAGTGCGGCGTGCGGGTCATCGAGCACGGCAACCTGATCGACGCGCCGACCGCCAAGCTGATGGCCGACCGGGGCGCCTTCCTGGTCCCCACGCTCGTGGCCTACGACGGCATCGACCGCCACGGCGCGCGCTGGGGGATGGCCCCCGAGAGCCTGGAGAAGAACAAGCTCGTGCTCGAGGCGGGCCTCCGGTCACTCGAGCTCGCCCGGGAGGCCGGAGTCCGCATGGCCTTCGGCAGCGACCTCCTGGGCCAGCTCCAACCGGACCAGTCGAAGGAGTTCCTGCTCCGAGCCAAGGTGCTCTCGCCCCGCGAGATCATCCACTCGGCCACCGTGGTGGGTGCCGAGGTCCTCGGCCGCGGCAGTGAGCTCGGCGTCGTCGCGCCGGGGGCGCTGGCGGACATCCTCGTGGTGGACGGCGACCCGCTCCAGGATTTGGGCCTCTTCCAGGACCAGGGCCGGCACCTGTCGGTCATCATGAAGGGCGGCAAGCTCCACAAGATGCGCCTGGCAACGGCCTGAGGGCGAGCGGGGTCGAGGCGCGGATCGGGCGGCTCGTCCTGTGGGCCGCCGCCAGCCTGGCCCTCGGCTTCATCCTCCTGCCGCTGTTCCTGGTCCCCTGGCTCAGCTTCTTCAGGAACCCGGTCGTGTTCTTCCCGCCCGAGGGCTACACCCTCAGCTGGTTCGGCGCGATCCTGGACCAGCGAAACTCAACAACTGGCCGTTCGGCGCGACGCTGTCCTTCGTCCTGATGTCGACTCTGCTCCTGGCGGTGGTGTCGAACGTCCTGGTGCAGCGGCGGTACCGCCGCTGACGCCCGCGGTCGGGGCCCCACGCCAGCGCCGCGGACCGAGACGGCGGAGAAGCCCGGGGAAGCCCCCCTTGACAGGCCGAGCAGCGGCGGGCGAGCATGGGATTCTCTTGAAATCGATTTCATCGGGCGGGGAGGAGGTCCCGGCCGGCCGGCTCGTGGGTCCTGGCGGGGACTCCGCTGAAATCGAATGCGGCGCCGCGTGCGTCGCCGTAGCTCAGCGAAGTCAGGATCCTCGCGACCGACATCGACCACAGGTCCTGGCAGCGAAGCCTCGCGGACCGCCAGGCCCCCGCCGAGGCGATGACGCTCTGGGGACGCCCGCTGCCGGAGTCCGGTCAGATTCCCAAGGAGGATGCACAGATGCCAACGCGTGAGACTCGCCCGATCTCTCGGCGCCGCTTCCTCACGACCAGCGGCGCGGCCCTCGGGGCCGCCTCCATCGGCCTTGTCCGACCGTCGAGGGCCGTGGCCAAGGGGGAGCTCGACCAGCTGACGATGGCGGGGGCCGTGGATCCCTCCACGCTCGACCCTCACATGCACGCGAACCGCTACATCCTCGATACCGTGAACCAGTGCTACGAGCAGCTCGTGCACCGCGAGCCGAAGGCGAAGATGATCCCCGGGCTGGCCACCGCCTGGAGGCAGGTGGACGACCGAACCTGGCGCTTCGAGCTGCGCAAGGGCGTCAAGTTCCACGGCGGCGAGCCGCTCAATGCCGAGTCGGTCAAGTACTCCTACGAGCGAATCATGGACCCGAACCAGAAGTCGCCGATCGCGTCGGGCTTGCGGCTCGTGGAGAAGGTCTCGGTCGTGGATGCCCACACGGTCGAGATCGTCACCAAGGCGCCGGCTCCGGTCCTGCCCGCGTACCTGAGCCTCTACACCAACATCGTCAGCAAGAGCTGGGTCACGTCGAAGGGCGACCAGTTCGCCGCGCGCAACATGAACGGCACCGGGCCCTTCAAGTTCGTGGACTGGCGCAAGAGCGACTACATCAAGCTCACCCGAAACGACGAATACTGGGGCGGTCCGGCAGCCGTGAAGAATGTCGTCATCCGGCCCATCCCGGATGCGAATACCCGGGTGCTCGCCCTCCAAAAGGGAGAGGTAGACGTCGTCCAGGAGCTGCCCCCTGCCCTGGCCGATGAGATGAAGAAGAGCGCGGAGCTCCGCGTGTCCGCCGTTCCGAGCGTGCGCGTCCACTTCATGCTGCTGCGGACCGACATGAAGCCCTTCGACGACCCGCGGGTGCGCCAGGCGGTCAACTACGCCGTCAACAAGGAGGCGATCACCAAGCAGCTCCTGCGCGGGTTCGCGAACCCGCTGACGCAGATTCTGACGCCGGCGATCTTCGGCCACACCCCCGAGGTCCCGGGCTACCCGTACGACCCGAACAAGGCCAAAGCACTCCTGCGCGAGGCCGGGCATCCCCGGGGCTTTTCGACCGAGATCTCGGGCCCCAGCCTGCAGGCGGACCTCGTCGAAGCGGTCGCGGGCAACCTCAAGGAAGTCGGCATCGACGCCAGCATTCGCATCGAGGAGATGAAGGTCAACTACGAGAATCTGATGAAGCGCAAGGCCACCCCCATCAACTGGCTGAGCTGGGGCAACTGGAACCTTTTCGACGCGGACGGCACCATCCCGTACCTCTTCCTGCCCGACACGCAGTGGAGCTACTACACGCCGCCCACCCGCCTCGTGGAGCTGAACCGCCTCGCCTCGACCACGGGCGACCAGAAGAAGCGGCTGGAGGCGTACAAGGAGATCATGAAGATCCTGCAGGCGGAGGCGCCCCTCCTCCTGCTCCACCAGCAGTTCGACATCAACGGCGCGAACCGAAGGACCACCTGGGAGACCCGCTACGACAACGTAATGCTGGTCTACGGGACCGAGAAGGCCTGACCCCGAGGAGGTGAAGGCGGGCGCCGCGCGCCCTGGTCGGGGCGCGCGGCGCGCGCCGGCCGATGCGAGCCTACCTGGTTCGTCGGCTGATCCAGAGTCTCTACGTCGTCCTCGGCCTCTCCCTGCTGGTTTTCCTGATCCTTCATCTCACCGGGGACCCTGCGCTCGTCATCCTCCCGCCCTACGCGACCCGCCAGGAGATCGCCGCCTTCCGCGAGAAGATGGGATTCAACGACCCGATCTACGTCCAGTATCTTCGCTTCCTCGGCAAGGCGGCGCGCGGCGACTTCGGCAGTTCCTTCATACAGGGGCAGCCCGCGCTCGCGCTCGTCCTCGAGCGCATGCCTGCGACGGTCGAGCTGAGCGTGGCCGCCATGGTCTTCTCGGTCATGCTCGCCGTGCCGGCCGGGATTCTCGCGGCGCTGCAGAAGGACCGGCTCCTCGACTACCTCAGTATGGTCCTCGCGCTGCTCGGACAGTCGATGCCTGCCTTCTGGCTCGGGCTGATGCTCCTCATGTTCTTCGCGGTCGGACTCGACCTGCTCCCGGTTTCCGGCCGGGGCACCCCCGCCCATCTGATCCTTCCCGCGATCACGCTGGGGAGCTTCGTGGCCGCCCGGATCGCCCGACTCACCCGGTCGGAGATGCTGGAAGTCCTCGGCCAGGAGTTCATCCGGACCGCGCGCGCGAAGGGGCTCCGCGAGCTCGCCGTGGTCGGCAAGCACGCGTTCAAGAACTCGGTCGTGCCGGTCCTCACCATCGTGGCGCTCGAGCTCGGGACCATCCTTGGAGGCGCCGTGATCACCGAGACAATCTTCTCCTGGCCGGGGGTGGGGCGCCTCATGGTCGACTCGATCTCCGACCGCGACTTCCCGGTGGTGCAGGCCGGCGTCTTCCTCATCGCCGTGATCTTCGTCGTCATCAACCTCATCGTCGACATCCTCTATGCGTACCTCGACCCGCGGATCCGATACACCTGAGCCATGCGAGCGAACTCCCGCTACCGCAAGCTCGTCTTCGGCCTCGCAGCCATCTCCTTCGTCCTGTTCTTCGGCATCTTCGCCGACCAGCTCGCTCCGCACGATCCCCTCCGGCAGGACCTCCGGGCCAAGCTGATGCCGCCGGGAAGCTACGACGCCCGGTCCGGCTGGCACGTCCTGGGGACGGACCACTTCGGGCGCGACATTCTGAGCCGTCTGATCCACGGCGCGAGGGTCTCGTTGTCCATCACGGTGACGGCTGTTTTGATCTCGGGGGTGCTCGGGACCGTCGTCGGGCTGGTGAGCGGGTTCAAGGGCGGCCGGGTCGACGACGTCCTGATGCGCATCACCGAGGTCCAGCTCGCGTGCCCGTTCATCCTGCTCGCCCTCGCCGTCGCGGCCGTGTTGCGGCCGAGCCTGCGCAACACCATCATCGTCCTCGCCGTGAGCGGCTGGGTGGTGTATGCCAAGGTCGTGCGAAGCCGGGTCCTCTCGCTCCGCGAGAGCGAGTTCCTGCTGGCGGCCCGGGCGCTCGGCGCCCCCGGCGTCCGGCTGGTGCTCCGCCACGTCCTTCCCAACATGGTCTCGACCTGCATCGTGATCGCCACCGTGGAAGCCGCGCGCATGATCATCCTCGAGTCGGCCCTCACGTTCCTCGGTCTCGGCGTGCAGCCGCCGAGCGCGAGCTGGGGCGGGATGCTGCGCGACGGCAAGCTCTACATCTCGTCCGCGTGGTGGTACACCGCCTTTCCGGGGCTCGCGATCATGCTGACCGTGCTCGGCATCAATGTGGTCGGCGACTCGCTCCGCGACCTCCTCGATCCACGACTGAAGGTCTGAACGGGAGGACTCATCGTGCCAAAGCACAATCGGGCCACCGGCCTTCACCGGCAGGCCGTCGTCATCGACATGGTCTGCCCCCTCCTCGTCCACGAGCGGTACCTCGACGAATGGATCAGAGGCGGCGCGACCTGCGTGGGCCCGACGGTCGCCTGGGACCACACCCTCGGGCAGGCGATGGACAATCTGGCCATGTGGTTCGACCGGTTCCGGCGGCTCTCGGATCGGATCCTCCACGTGACTCGGGTCGAGGACATCGCCAGGGCCAAGCGGGAAGGCAAGCTCGGCGTCATCTTCCACTTCCAGAACACGCAACCGTTCGAGCGCAATCCGGAGCTCGTGGAGGTCTACTACCGTCTCGGCCTCCGGATGGCACAGCTCACCTACAACCTGAAGAACTGGGTCGGCGACGGCTGCGACGAGCTCACGGACGCGGGGATCAGCGAGTTCGGGCGCCGGGTCATCCGCGAGATGAACCGTGTCGGCATGGTGGTCGACCTCTCGCACACCGGCTACCGCACCACCATGGAGGCCATCGAGGTCTCGGAGGCGCCCGTGGTCTTCTCCCACTCCAACGCGAAGGCGGTGTGTGACTCCCGTCGCAACCTGCGCGACGACCAGATCAAGGCGGTGGCCGCCAAGGGCGGGGTCATCGGGTTGAACGGGTACCCGGCATTCGTCAGCAGGCGCCGGTGGCCGACGCTCGATGATCTCCTGAAGCACGCCGACTACATCGCCGAGCGCGTCGGCGTCGACCACCTCAGCGTTGGGCTCGACTACTACCACGGGCAGTGGCCCTTCGCATCACAGAAGGAGGCGATGGCGCTCTACGACGAGGCCCTGAAGAGTGGCCGCTGGCGCCCGGGGACGTACCCGAAGCCGCCCTACCGGTTTCCCAAGGGCGTCGAAGTGCCGTCCAAGCTCGCAAACCTGACGGCGGCCCTCCTCGACCGCGGCTACAGCGAGAAGGACGTGCGAAAGATCCTCGGGGAGAACCTGATCCGGGTCTTCACCCGGGTCTGGAAATGAGGTGGACGCTATGGGCGACACCCTGAGTGACCAGCACGCGGTCGCCGCCCGGCTCTACCGCGAGCGAGGCTTTCAGCACCGCGTCGGGTACGGCACGCGGCCGGCACTCCTGAACATCGACCTCGCCCGAGCCGGGACCCGGAAGGGGAGCCCGTTCGAGTGCGAGAACGTGGACGAGATGCTCGTCCACGTCGCGCGGCTGCTGGAAGCGGCCCGAGCCAAGGGCATCCCCGTCGTCTACACGACAACCGGCTACGAGAAGGACCTCAAGGATGCCGAGCCGTGGATCCGGAAGATCCCGGCTCTGGCCATGCTTCAGCTCGACTCGGAGCTGTGCCAGATCGACGAGCGGGTGGCGCCTCGGCCGGGCGAGATCGTGCTGCCGAAGAAGATGGCGAGCGCGTTCGCCGGCACCCATCTCGCCTCGATGCTGTGCGCGCTTAGGGTGGACACCGTCATCGTCACGGGCACCACGGCCTCCGCCTGCGTCCGTCACACCGTGGAGGACGCGATCAGCCTCGGTTTCCGGCCGATCGTGCCGCGCGAGGCGATCGGCGACCGCATCCCGGGGGCAGTGGAGGCGAATCTCTTCGACATCGACGCGAAGTTCGGGGACGTCGAGCCCGTGGAGGCGGTGCACCGCTATCTTCGGGAGCTCGCGCCCTTCACCCGCTGAGCGGGGGGCCATGGCTGGGAGCATAGATTCTCGTGATGCGTCCCCGCGGCCAGTGGCTGCGGGCATGGACGACATCGGCATGGCCTCCCATCACCGCATTCGGCTGACGACGGTCGCCGCTACCCCGCCGAGCAGGCCCGCCTCGCTGCCATCTCGATGCTCGAGATCCTCGCCGACCCCGAGCGCTTCGCCCCCCGTGCACTCCAGCACGTGCTCCAGCCCAGGCTCGTCGTCCGCGGCACCTCGGGTCCTCCGCTCTCGCGTCATTCCCGCGTGCAGTTCACTGCCTCGCCAGACACGACCCTGCGGCCGGAGTGATCCTCGAGCTGGCGCAGCACCCTATCTCGTGACGCGCGTCCTGGGGGGCGGCGTGGCGCCCGTGTCCCCCTCGTATCTCCGGTCCGCTCAGCCCTTGACGGCCCCGCGGGCGAGGCCCTCGACGTAGAAGCGCTGGAGCGCCAGGTAGAGGATCAGGGTCGGCAGGCTGCCGATCAGGCACGCCGCGGTCAGCATCGGCCACTTGATCACGAACTCGCCCACCGCGAACGCCACCCCGAGGGTCACCGTGCGCTTCTCGTCCACGGAGATGAGCGAGATCGCCCAGAGGAGGTCCTGCCATGCCAGCAGGAACGCGAAGAGGAACGTGGCGACGGTCCCGGGGAGCGCGATCGGCATGATCACGCGCAGGAAGATCTGGAGCCGCGAGGCGCCGTCCACGAGGCCGGCCTCGTCGAGCTCCCGCGGGATCGAGTCGAAGTAGCCCTTGGACATCCACGCCGCGAAGGGCAGGCAGATCGTCACGTAGGCGATGACGAGGCCGGTGAGCGTGTTGTAGAGCTCCACCGCGGCGAGGAGCTGGAAGTAGGGCCCGATCACGAGGACGCCCGAGATCATCTGAGTGGCCAGGAAGCCTCCGAGGAGCGTCGCCCGGAACCGGAAGCGGAAGCGCGAGAATCCGTAGCCCGCCAGCGCGCCGACGGCCGTCGAGATCAGCGCGGTGGCGCCGGAAACCACCGTGCTGTTGTAGAAGTAGGTAGCGAACGGCTTGAGCGTCCACATCTCGACGTACGCCGCCAGGGTGGGACGCTGCGGGATCCAGCGCACCGGCAGGCCGAACGCCTCCGCCTCGCTCTTCAGCGACGTCGAGAGCATCCACGCGACGGGGAACAGGGCGTAAAGCGTCGCGAGCGCGAGCAGGACGTAGGAGACCAGGGCGTCCAGCCGGCGCTCCCGTCGTGTCGAGCGGGCGGCGGCGGGCCGGCTCACGTCCGCTCCCTCCCGACGAGCACGATGTAAGGCACGCTCAGGACGAAGAGCACGGCGCTCATCAGGATGGCGACCGCCGAGGCGTACTCGAAGGTGAAGAACTGGAAGTACGACTTGTAGACGAGCGTCGAGAGGACCTCGGTCAGCGTGCCCGGGCCGCCCCCCGTCATGGTCAGCACCAGGGCGAACCGCCGGAACTCCCACACCATGTCGAGGGCGAGCGCGACCAGGATGATCGTGCTGAGGCCCGGGAGGGTGACGTGGAGGAAGCGCCGCACGCGACCGGCGCCGTCCACGGCCGCGGCCTCGTAGAGCTCCCGCGGGATCGCCATCAGGCCCGCCAGCAGCATCACCATGACGAGCGGGTAGCCGCGCCAGACATTCGCGAAGATGACGCTCGGGAACGCCAACGCCGGGCTCGAGAGCCAGGAGAAGTCCGGCGGGAAGCCCGGAATGAGCTGCTGGAGCAGCGGGTTCAGGCTCCCATGGACCGGGTTGAAGACCCACCGGAAGACGATGCCCGCCACGACGTCGGGGATCGTCCACGGGACGAGGGCGACGAGGCGGAAGAGCGTCTGGCCCGGCAGCGCCTGGTTGAGGGCGAGCGCGAGGCCGAGGCCGAGGAGCAGGTGGCCGACCAGGCTGGCCGCGACGAACGCGAAGGTGTTGCGGAAGGCCTGCGCGAGCACCGGATCCGTGAAGGCCGCGCGGTAGTGGCCGAGGGTGAGCGTCCAGGACGCCAGGCCCCCCTCGGGCGAGAGGCTGAGCTTCAGGGTCACCGCGGCGGGGAAGACGAGCACCGCCACCAGCATCACGGTGGCGGGGAGGACGAAGAGGACCCCGAGGTGGCGATCGTGCCAGGTCCGGCCGACACGCATCGGGCGCCGTCACAAAGAGGAGCCAGGGGACGGGGTCCCCTGGCTCCTCGGGGTTCGGAACGGGCGCCAGGCCCTACAGGCCGAGGGCCCGGTTCGTCGCGGCGTGGGCGTCCTTGAGGGCCTGCTCGGGCGGCTTCACCCCGGTCAGGGCCTCCTGGACGGCCGTGATCATCGCGTCGCCGATCTTCGGCCATTCGGCCAGGAGCGGCTCCCACTTCACGTACGGCGTCTGCGCCGAGAACACCTTGGCGAACTTGTCGTTCTTCACCTCGGGAGAGTTCTTCACGTCGAGGCGAGTCGAGAGCACGCCCGCGATCCGGAAGTTCCGCATCTGCTGGTCTTTCTCGTGCCACGCCTTGTAGACCTTCCAGGCGGCGTCGGGGTTCTTCGCCGAGGTGCTGATCACGCGCATGCTGAACCAGGCCGAGGTCACCTTCTGCTTGCCCACCGGGACCGGGGCGAGGGCCATGACCTCGCGGACGTTCAGCTTCGGATTGATCGCCTGGACGATCCCGACGGCCGCGGGGAGCGTAATGATCATTGAGACCTTCCCGTGCGCGAGCTGGGTCCGGACCTCCTGGGCCCCCTGCTCGATCACGCCCGGCGGGACGACCTTGTGCCGGGTGAAGAGCTCGGCATACCAGCGGAAGCCTTCGATGGCCTCGGCGGTGTCGAGGGCGGAGCGCTTGCCGTCCGGCGTGAGGTAGTCCCCGCCCGCGCCCCAGAGCCAGGGGTTGAAGCGCATGAAGAGCCCCTCCTGGCGGGCGCCGATGACCCCCACGCCCCAGCGGTCGATCTTCCCGTCGTTGTCCGTATCCCGCGTGAGCTTCTTCGCGTAGTCGAGGAACTCCGGCCAGGTCGTGGGCGGCTTGGCCGGGTCCAGGCCCGCCTCGCGGAAGTGCCCCGTGTTGTACATGAGCACCAGCGGGTTCAGGTCGTCCGGCAGGCAGTAGAGCTTCCCCTTGTACCGGCACATCTCGAGCGCCGCCTGGTCCCACTGGGCGAGGTACTGCGCGCCGCCCTCCTTCTCGACGAACGGCGTGAGGTCCAGCAGGAACCCGCGGTCGGCCAGGTGCCGGATCGCCCGGTAGCTGAAGTGGGGAATGTCGGCCGCCGCCTTCGCCTGGGACTGCGTGATGAAGACCGCCTCCTTGTCGGCGTAGCGGCTGTCGTCCCGGACGACCTGGATGCCCGGGTTCGCCGCGTTGAAGGTCTGCTGGAACTCCTCGAGCGACTTGACCCACGGGGTCTCGCCCCAGTGCCAGGTCTGGAAGCGGATCTTCACCTGGGCGTCCGCCGGGGCGGCCGTCAGCACGACGGCCAGAGCCGCCCCCAGCCCGATCCATCGCTTTGCCCACCATCTCATGGCGCACCTCCTACCCCAGTTCGGGGCCACCCGCACGACTCAACTCAAGCCCTTGTAGCGCGGCCCTGGGGAACTGTCAATCGGGCGCCCGCATCAGTGCCGGACCTGCGGGGGCGGTCACCCCCGTCCCGCACCCGCACCGAAGTTGAGCGGCTCGGGCAGGCTCAGCGCGAGGCGCCGGCCGGACCGGGCGCGGCACAGGCTCGCAGGAACCCACCCGTCCGGGCAGGCGTCCCGCCATCCGGCCATCCATTCGGCCATTGACAACGAGGCAGGTCTGACATTAGACATTTCTCATGGCCCAGCGGGGCCGAGCGCCCCTGTCATCCCCCGTGGCCTTCCGGCGACCGCGCCGGGCCCGGCTGTCCGCCGAGATCTTCGAGCATCTCCGGTCCGCCATCCTCTCCGGTCGCTTCAAGCCCGGCGATCGGCTGCCCTCCGAAAAGGCGATGGCCGAGCGGTTCCAGTCGAGCCGCGCCCCGGTGCGCGAGGCCGTCCGCTCGCTCGAGCAGGCAGGGCTCCTGGCCGTGCGCCGGGGGTTCGGCGGTGGGGCGTTCGTCAGGGACGGGGACCTGCGCCAGGTCACCGACTTCCTCTCCCTGCTCATCCGCCTGGGAAAGGTGTCCATCGAGCACCTGACGGAGGCGCGCCTCATCCTCGAGCCGTGCATCGCGAGCCTCGCGGCCCAGCGCATCACCGAGCCCGAGCTCGCCCAGATCCGGCGCTACGTCGACGGGCACCGGGAGGCGATCGCCGCGGGACATTTCCACGCCACGGCCGACCTGCGCTTTCACCGGATGGTCGCTGACGCCGCCAAGAACCCCGCGCTGATCCTCTTCGCCAACGCCATGGCGGACCTGATGGTCCAGGAGGTCGTGGCCCGGCTCCGCATGGATGAGGCGACCAACCGGAGCAACCTCGCCTTCCACGAGCGGATCTACGGGGCCCTGCTGAACCGCGATGCCGAGGCCGCCTCCCGCTGGATGCACGAGCACGTCCGGGAGGTCCAGCATCGCCTGGAGCACCTCCTGGGGAAGGAGCGCTGAAGGAGGGGAACGATGCCCAGGTCGACCGTCACGATCGCCAAGAAGGACATCTCGAGCCTCCGGAGCACGCTGGAGTATCTCCGGGACATCGGCGAGCTGGTGAGCACGGACGTGGAGGTGGATCCCCACCTGGAGGTCGCGGCCATCCAGAAGCACTTCGACGGCGGGGCGCCGCTCCTGTTCGAGAAGGTCAAGGGCTACCGCAACGCGCGGATCGCCAACAACGTCTACGCGACCGCCGAGCGCATCGCCCGGCTCTTCGACGTGGACGATCCGAAGAAGTTCAAGTTCAAGGCGGTCGAGGCGATCCGCAACCCCGTCCCCCCCCTCGAGGTGAAGGACGCCCCATGCCAGGAGGTCGTCGTCGCGAAGGACGTCGACGTCTGGAGCACGGTCCCCATGATCTCCCACGCGAAGACGGACCCGGGGCGGACGCTCGGCGCCGGGCAGACCGTGGTGCGCGGGAAGCACTTCTGGGGCGGGTCCCACATCGGTTACAACCGGATGAACTTCCGGGGGCCCGACTACTCGAGCTTCCAGATCTCCCCCGGCTCCCACATGGATCAGCTCTCGACCCACTGGTACCGGAAGGGCACCATCCCGGTGACCGTCAACATCGGCACCCCTCCGGCGTGCACCATGCTGGCGGGGGCCGGGTTCACCTACGTCATCCTCCCGCGCGGGTGCGACGAGCTGGGGGTGGCCGGGGCGCTCCAGGGCTTCCCGGTGGAGGTCGTGAAGGCGAAGACGGTGGACGCCTGGGCCATCGCGAACGCGGAGTACGTGATCGAGGGATACCTGGACACGACGCAGAAGGTCTGGGAGAGCCCGCTGGCCGAGAAGGAGGGCGAGCAGGGCAAGTTCCCGTTCCACCCGGAGTGGGCCGGGTACATGGGCAAGGCGTACCGGACGTACAAGTTCCAGGCGACCGCGATCACCCACCGCGCCGACCGGCCGATCTACTACGGGCTCATCGTCCACGGGATGGACGACCACTTCATCGACGTGTCCATGCGCGAGGCGTGCTTCCTCGAGCTGGCGGACCGGATGGTCCCGGGGCTGTGCATCGACACGCACATCCCGATGGGGATGACCGACTGGGGCGGCGTGCTCTTCCAGGTGCGGAAGCGCCGGGCGCGGGACGAGGGGCTCCAGCGCAACATCCTGACCGCCGCGCTGTCCATCTCACTCGGCATGAAGCTCGGGATCGTCGTCGATGAGGACATCGATCTCTACAACATGGAGGACATCCTCTGGGCCCTCACGACCCGGGTGAACCCGAAGGAGGACCTCCTGGTGGTCTGCGAGGGTGGCTTCGGCCAGACTTTCCAGCCGGCCGAGCGCAGCTCCGCCGGCGAGCGGCAGTGGACGCAGACCAACATCCGATTCTCGGGGGGACTCGGAATCGACGCGACGCGCCTCTACGTGTACAAGGACGCGTTCGAGCGCGCGCGGTACGAGGTCGAGCTGGTCGACCTGAAGAAGTTCTACACGGACGAGCAGATCGCGAAGGCCAAAGAGAGCCAGCGCGACTACGCGAAGTTCATGGCGGACCGCGGCATTTGAGCCAGCGACTGATCGTCGGGCTCTCGGGCGCGTCCGGGGTCATCTACGGCATCCGGCTGCTGGAGGTCCTCCGGGCGCGGCCCGACGTCGAGACGCACCTGGTCGTGACGAAGCCGGCCGAGCGGACGATCGTCGAGGAGACGCCGTACCGGGTGGCGGACGTGAAGGCCCTGGCGTCCGTCGTGCACCGGGTCACCGACGTCGGCGCCAGCATCGCGAGCGGCTCCTTCCGGACGATGGGCATGGTCGTGGTCCCCTGCTCCATCCACACCGTGTCCGCGATCGCGTACTGCCAGTCGGACAACCTCCTGACCCGGGCCGCCGACGTGGTGCTGAAGGAAGGGCGCAAGCTGGTGCTGGTCGTCCGGGAGACGCCGCTGCACCGCGGGCACCTGAAGAGCCTCCTGGCGGCAGCCGAGGCGGGGGCGGTCATCCTCCCGCCCGTCCCGGCGTTCTACGGCCTGCCGAAAACGCTCGAGGATGTCATCGACCACACGGTGGGCCGCGTGCTCGACCTGTTCGGCATTGCCCACGATCTCGTCCGCCGGTGGGGGGAGGCGCCGGGCCCGCAGGGCGAGCCGTGAGCGGGGCCGTTCCCTATCGCCCCGTGGATGCGCTCATCGCGGACCACGCCCACCGGCACGGGGAGCGCGTCTATGTCGAGAGCATCGACCCGTCGGGGCGGCTGACCTTCGCCGAGCTGGACGCGCTCACGAACCGGCTCGCCCACTTCCTCGCCGACCGCGGGGTCAGCGCGAACGAACGGATCTCCCTGCTCGGCGAGAACTGCCCGGAGTGGGTCGTCCTGTTCTTCGGAGTGCAACGATACGGGGCCGCCGTGAACCCGGTCAACGTGGAGGTCAACGCCAAGAACGTGCAGCAGATCCTCCAGGACGTCGCGCCGCGCCTGGTACTGTGGCAGCGCTCGCTCCCCCAGGCGTTGCAGGCCGTGATTCGGAGTGCAGGCCGCGAAGCGATCCCGTTCGGCACGCTGGCGCAAGGCGCGCCCGCGGCCGACGACGTGTTCCACCGGCTCGCCGCGTTCCCGCCCTCGCCGGGCGCCCGGCGCCCGGGGAGGTCAGGGGACACCGCGATCATCGACTACACATCCGGGACGACGGCCCGTCCGAAAGGCGTGTGCATCAGCCACGACGCGTACTTCTCCATGGCCCGCTCGCCGGCAGAGCGCCTCGGTCTCTGCACGGCGGACCGGCTGCTCGAGTGCCGCGCCCTGAGCTGGGCATCGCCCCAGGTCCTGTCGCTCGGACCCACCCTGCACACGGCCGCGACACTGGTCCTGGCCCGGAAGTTCTCCCGGAGCCGCTTCTTCGACTGGATCCGGGACCAGCGGGTCACGATCGCGGCCGGCATTCCCACCGTCATCAACATCCTGCTCGACCGCCCCGTCCCGGTCACGGCGGCGGCGGTCCCGACGCTCAAGTTCATCACGAGCAGCGCGGCCCCTCTGGCGGCGGAGCGGCAGCGGGCGTTCGAGCGGCGCTACGGGATCCCGATCGTTCAGCTGTGTGGCATGACCGAGGCCGGCCTGATGGGAGGCAACCCGCCGTCCGCCTGCCGCGTGGGATCGATCGGGCCGCCGATGCCGTACCTCGACGCCCGGTTCGTGGACGAGGCGGGCGCCGAGTGTCCCGCCGGGACAGACGGGGAGCTCGTCGTCAGCGGGCCCCAGATGGCGAGCGCCTACCTCGTCGAGGGCGGAACGCTCGTCCCCATCCCGCAGGACGGGTTCAGGACCGGCGACATCGGCCACCGGGACGCCGACGGCTATCTCTACCTCAGCGGGCGCAAGAAGGACCTCATCATCCGCGGGGGCGTGAACATCGCCCCCCTGGAGATCACGACAGCGCTCCTGGCGCATCCGGCCGTGGCCGAGGCCGCCACCATCGGCGTGCCCGACGACGTCTACGGGGAAGAGATCGTGAGCTTCGTGGTGCCCCGCCGGGGACGCGCCGTCGCCGCGGAGGAGCTCTTCGCGCACTGTCGGACCCGTCTCTCCGACTTCAAGCTCCCGCGGGAGATCCGCGTCCTGGAGGCGATCCCCAAGACCGAGCGCGGCAAGGTGGCCCGCCAGAGTCTCGAGGCCCTCTGGCGGCGGCACCCGCAAGCGCCGACGGACGACGCCCCCGGGATGGCCCCCCTGGCGGCAGAGGAGCGGAATGGCTGAGACCATCCTCGTCCTGACGAACCGCGACATGGAGGGCCTCGTCACCATGGCCGAGTGCCTCGAGGTGACCGAGGAGGCCTACCGCGAGCTCGCCCACCAGGTCGCCCAGGTGATCCCGCGCCGCCGGATCCACCTGCCGCAGCCGACCGCGGACCCCGGCGAGCGGCTCTGGTACTGGTTGAACGTCATCCCGGGCGCCGTGCCGAAGTACGACACCGCCGCGGTGCGGGTGGACTCGGCGCAGATCCGCTTCCGGGTGGTGGAGGGCAGCTCGCGCATGGAGTTTCCCGGGGACTTCGCGGGGCTGGTCCTGCTCTTCAGCATCCGGGAGCGGCTCCTGAAAGGGATCATCCACGACCACTACGTGTCTCCCCTCCGGGTGGGGGCGACGAGCGGTGTGGCGGCCAAGTACCTGGCCCGACCGGACGCCTCCGTCGTCGGCATCTTCGGCTCGGGCGAGCAGGCCCGCGCGCAGGTCGCGGCGCTCTGCGCCGTGCGGCCGATCCGGCAGGTGAAGGTGTACTCGCAGCACGAGGCGAACCGGACGCGGTTCGCGCGCGCCATCGCCGAGGAGTTCCGCGTCGACGCCCGCCCGGCGAAGGACCCGCGCGACACGGTGCGGGACTCCCACGTCGTCGTCACGGCGACGAACGCGGGGGACCCGGTCTTCGATGGCCGCTGGCTCGAGCCGGGCATGCACCTGGTGGCCATGATCGGGGCCCAGCGGTTCGACCAGCGGCGCGAGATCGACGACGAGGCCGTCCGCCGGTCGGACATCGTCGTCGTGAACCTCCGGGAGCAGGTGGAGATCGACCAGCAGCCCGAGCTGATGTCCCCGCTCCGGAAGGGCTTCATCACGTGGGAGCGGATCCACGAGCTCGGCGATCTGGTGATCGGCCGGATCCCGGGCCGCACCACGGCCTCGCAGATCACGCAGCACAACAACAACGTCGGGATGGGGATCCAGTTCGCGGCCGTCGGCGACCTCATCCTGAAAAAGGCGCGCGCCAGGAGCATCGGCACGGAGCTCCCCCTGGAGCTGTTCACGACGCGCCGGGGCGACGCCGTGTACGCGCCGTAGGGGCCCCGCGGATGCAGATCAGGGTGGAAGGGCTGAGCGTCAGGTTCCACACGGGGGCCGAGGCCCTCCGCGACGTCACGTTCCGGGTGTCGGGCGGCGAGCTCGTCGCCCTCGTGGGCCCGAGCGGCTGCGGCAAGTCCACGACGCTGAACGCCATCGCCTCCCTCATTCCGCCCGAGGAGGCGGAGGTGAAGGGGAAGATCTTCATCGACGGGACCGACATCCGACAGGCCGGCGGGAAGCGGGGGTCCCTGGGCTATGTCTTCCAGCGGGACACCCTCTTTCCCTGGCGCACGGTCCTCGGGAACGTCGAGGCCGGGCTGGAGATCCGCGGGATGGCGAAGGCCGAGCGCCAGGCGCGGGCCACGCGCCTCATCGAGATCGCTGGGCTCGTGGGCTTCGAGCACTACTACCCGCACCAGATCTCCGGCGGCATGCGGCAACGGACGTCGCTGATCCGGACGCTGGCCTACGATCCGGAGGCCATCCTGATGGACGAGCCCTTCGGCGCCCTGGACGCCCAGACCCGCCTGATCCTCCAGAGCGAGCTGATCCGGATCTGGGCCCAGCGCCGCAAGACGATCCTGTTCGTGACCCACGACCTGGCGGAAGCGATCACGCTCGGGGAGCGGGTCATCCTGTTCTCCAAGCGCCCGGGGACGGTCACGCGGACCTACGACGTCCCCTTTCCCCACCCGCGTGACCCCTTCGAGCTGCGGGGGTCGTCCGAATTCGCCGAGCTGCACGCCGCCATCTGGAAGACGGTCAGCGAGGATTTCCGCGCGGAGGCCAGGGGGCCCGCGGCATGAGATCGGCGGGCCCGCGCGTGGCGGTCCATCGCGTCCTCCTCATCCTCGCCCTCCTGCTCGCCTGGGAGGCCGCGACGGGCGGGCTCGGGCTGGGCTGGAAGGCGTTCGAGACCAGCATCATCGCGCGGCCCACGGCGATCGCCGCGGACCTGCTCGACTACGCCGGGTCGGGGCTCCTCCTCCGGGATCTCGGCGTCACCCTCTCCTCGGCCTTTCTCGGGTTGATGCTCGGCGGGATCGGCGGCATCGTGGTCGGGCTCCTGTTCGGCTACTGGCGAACGGTGGCCGCCGTCTTCGAGCCCCTCATGGTCGCCCTGAATTCCCTGCCGCGGATCACCGTGGCGCCGATCCTCGTGCTCTGGTTCGGCCTCGGCATGACCTCCAAGGTCGTCCTCAGCCTGTTCACCGTGTTCTTCGTGATCTTCTTCAACACCTTCCTGGGTGTCCGATCGGTGGACCCGGAGCTGGTCAAGGCGGTGAAGGTCATGGGCGGGGATCGGCGTCAGGTGGCGCGGATGGTCGTCATCCCCTCCGTCTGCAGCTGGGTCTTCGCCGCGCTCCGCACGAGCGTGAGCTTCGCCCTGACGGGCGCGGTGGTCGGCGAGTTCGTGGGGTCCACCAGCGGCCTGGGCTACCGGATGCTCCTGGCGGCCGGCCTCCTGCACACGGAGCGTGTCTTCGGGATCATGCTGCTCCTCATGGTCGTCGGCGTCTCGCTGGTGGAAGTCTCCCGCCGGGCGGAACAGCGCCTGCTGCGCTGGAGGCCATCCCTCGTGCAACTCGGCTAGGACAAGGAGGACAACGCATGCAGACCCGCAGGGGTGCCAACTGGCTGCTGTGGCTCGCGGTCCTGGTCTCGGGTCTCGTCGTCTCGAGTCTCGTCCCGGGGGTTGACGGCGCGTGGGCGCAGGGGGGCCCACCGTACAAGCTCAAGCTGCCGGGCGTGATCTCGTACGAGCTCAACCTGCCCAGCCTCGTCGCCTATGCCAACGGGTACTTCACGGAGGAGGGGATCGAGCTGACGGACTTCGTGGTGGGCTCGGGCGGCACCCTGCGGACCGCCATGATCGCCAAGGAGTTCGACGTGGGGCTCTTTGGCTTCGTCCACGTGCCGCTCGCGCGGATCGCCGGGTCGCCGTGGAAGATGGTGCTGTCGACGCACGACCTGGAGATCTTCAGCCTGGTCGTCCGGAGCGAGCTCAAGGACAAGGTCAAGACCGTGGCCGACCTGAGGGGCATGAAGGTCGGCTTCTCCACCCCCGGGGCCGCCTCCTGGTACATGGGGAGCGTCTTCCTCAAGAAGGCCGGCCTCGATCCCGAGAAGGACGTCCAGTACGTGTCCCTCGGCGGGGACCCCGGCGTGATCTACACGTCGCTCAAGACCGGGCGGGTCGACGCCTTCTCGGCCTGGGAGCCCACCACGACCCGGGTCATCGAGGAGGGCGTGGGCTACCCGCTGGTCCCCATCTGGGAGCCGGACGAGCACCGGCGATGGGTGGGGCCGAAGGCGCTCGCCCTGGGCCTCGTGACGCGCGAGGACGTGATCAAGGACAGGCCGGACCTGGTCCGGCGGATGGTCAACGCCCACAAGAAGGGGCTGGCCTTCATCCGGTCCCGGTCGAGCGCCGAGGTCGCCGAGGCGGTCCTCAAGAACCCCAAGACCGCCGAGCAGTTCAAGGGGCTGGACCGGGCTCTGGTCGTGAAGATCTTCGACCGGATCAAGGCGGGCTTCGGCGACGGCTGCCTCAGCCGCTCGGGCTTCGAGGCGGAGATGAAGCTCGCCCTGGAGTACAAGCTCGTCAAGCGGGCGGTGAGCTTCGAGGAGTTCGGCGACGCGAGCTTTGCCGGCGAGTGCCCGTGAGCCGGCCCGGGCCGATCCCCGTCGCATCTCGGCGTCCTCCAGCTCGCCGGGACGCGCTCGGCCTGCGGCCTCGCGGGCGTCCCGTCCCTCCGGCGGG
>Ga0137796_10000040_pt1 | contig 81207 bp, 76 predicted proteins | sample OV2TP3_FD_97704 | JGI IMG/M metagenome (GOLD analysis project Ga0137796, IMG submission 97704) | reverse complement strand
ACAAGGATCGGATGTCGTGATGAATCTTATTTTTTCTGCCTATGGTCGGAAAGATGAATATGAAGCCGATCGATTAGGAGTAAAATATATGTACTATGCAAGGTATAATATGCAAGGGATGATAGAGATCCTTGAGCTTTTGGAAAGGGAGTCGAAGGGGCCAAACGTCCCTGTGATTATTCGTACACACCCTTATCTAAAGGATCGTATTGTTAAGGTGAAGGAAGAGATACAGAAAATCAGTAACCAGTGACCAGTAACCTGTGACCGATTAAAAGATTTAATTTTTACGGGTTACTTGTTACAGGTCGCTTGTTACTTATTAAAAAGGATACCTCATGGAGCGCATAGGATTGGCGGCTAGTAAAATAGCCAAAGGGAATTTTTTTCTTTACAATTTTTTTGTGGTGGTCTTGACGATTATTTTTTCACTTTTTATATTTTTTATTGCCGCATCGTCAATTACACTAGCCTTAGTGATCTTAGGATATCTGATGGGTGGGATTATGCAAACAGAGTTTACGAAGCGCTGGTGGGATATTTTTGGAATTTGCATGATGACCTTGACGGTTGTGGTGAGCGTTTTCAGTGTATGCGCAATTTTAAAAAACATTAAAATTCAGAAGCCTAAAGAATAAATAACCTCTCTATGTCTACGGCTGAAATCGATACGCATAGTTTCTTGGATGACCTGCCCCTAGGTGTTTATCGGTGGACTTTAGGCCCTCAAGGACGATTTATTTATGCGAATTGTACTTTCCTTAAATCTTTAGGGCTGACAATGGAACAACTCACCAAGATGCATGTTACTGATTTTTTCGAAAAACCATCGTCCTTTTCTTCGTTGTCTCAGAAATTAATGCAGCAAGGATTTGTTAAAAATGAGGAAGTCATTTTCGTTACTCCCAACAAACGAAATATTTTGGGATTGATTTCTTTGGTCGTCGTTAAAGATAAGTCAGGGAAAAAAAAGTGGATTGACGGAACTTTTGAAGACATAACATTACAAAAACGCGTGGAAAGAGATTTGCTGGAATCAAGGGAATTATTTAAGACGGTGTTTACCAATTCAGCGGTCGCCATCATTGTGACAGATAAAAATGAAAAGATCGTGGCTTGGAATCCCTTTGCCGAGAAGATGTTAGAAACGAACAAAGAGGAACTATTTAATAAAGATTTCAAAGATCTTTTCCCATCCCAGGAATGGCTACGTGTTCGTTCTTTTAAGGGAGGTCATGTTGATGTTGCCGACATTGAGACGCGAATTTATAAGCACAGTAAAAGTGTATTAGAGAGTAGTATTTCCTTATCGATTATCAAAGACTTAGAAGGGAACGCCATGGGTTATATTGCCATTATTCGTGATATCACCAAACAAAAACTGGCAGAACAAAGAATCAAAGAGTCTGAGAATAAAGTTCGTGTTATTTTGGATAATTCTCCAGCGGCGATTACGTTAACAGATGACCAAGAGCGCATCGTGCTATGGAATAAATTTACAGAGCAATTATTGGGCAAGAAAAAGGAAGAGCTCTATATGCAGCCAGTGAGTTCTCTGTATCCCGAAGAGGAATGGAAAAAGATTCGTGCGGCGAATATCCGTAAGAAAGGCTCCCAACACCATTTTGAGACAAAAGTTATTGCGAAGGGAGGCAAACTTATTGACATCGATTTATCCGTAAATATTTTGAAAGATTTTACTAATCGTATCATTGGTTCCGTTGGGATTATGCAGGATATCACCGAACAAAAACGGGTTAAAGAGATATTGTTGCAAGCCAAACAGGAGGCGGAACGGGCTAATCAAACGAAGAGCTTGTTTTTGGCGAATATGTCGCATGAAGTCCGCACCCCTATGAATACCGTTATGGGGATGATTGATCTGATTCTGGATACCGAGTTAAACGACGAGCAAAGGGAGAATTTAACGACCGCCAAGGACGCAGCGGATAATCTTTTAAGTTTATTGAATGATATCTTGGACCTTTCCCGCGTTGAGGCCGACAAGGTTAATTTGGAAACTATTGAACTCAATTTACAGAATATTGTACAAAGCGTTTGCAAAGGGCTTTCGGTTTTAGCCACCAAAAAGAATTTGGAGTTAGTCTGGACGGTCGATCAAGAGATTCCCGCGACATTAATTGGCGATCCGGTACGCTTGCGACAGATTTTGGTCAATCTTATCAACAATGCCATTAAGTTCACCTTCAAGGGAAAGATTCAGGTGGACGTCAAATTGATTTCCAGAACAGAACATGAATGTGAAATACAGGGTTCGGTCGTGGATGAAGGGATAGGGATATCGAAAGAAAAACAAGGAAACTTGTTTGATGTCTTCAGTCAAGCAGATGATTCTATGACGCGTCGCTTTGGTGGTACCGGCTTAGGGTTAACCATTTGTAAAAGGTTGGTGGAGATGATGAAGGGACGTATTTGGCTGGAGAGCGAAGATTTAAAAGGAAGCACATTTTACTTTACGGTCAAATTGAAAATTGCAAAAAGAAAAGAGGCCCCTGCCCCGCTTCTTATTTCCCCCGAAGGCGAAAAAATTTCAGCGAGGTCCTCGTTGGAACGTCTTTCTATTCTTTTGGCAGAAGATAACATTGTGAATCAAAAAATCGCGATGAAATTATTAGAGAAGCGCGGATGGCAAGTTACAGCCGTTGATAATGGCCAAAAAGTTTTAGACATCTTAGGGAAAGAGAAATTCGACGTTATTTTAATGGATGCCCAAATGCCTGTGTTGGATGGTTTTGAAACAACACGCATGATTCGTAGCAATGAAAAAGGAACAGGTCAACATATCCCCATCATTGCCTTAACGGCCCGTGCGATGAATGAAGATAAACAGAAATGTTTGGAGATGGGGATGGACGGTTATGTCCCCAAACCCATAGATCGACTTAATCTTTATGAATCGATTGAAAATGTCGTCAACAAGAAAGGAAGTGCGCATGAGTCATGAAGCCATTGATGTCACAGAGGTCCTAGAACGAGTTCAAAACGATTATGAACTTTTAATAGAGTTGTTAGATATTTTTCAAGAGGACTATAAAGAAAAGCGGCAAGCCTTTGATGTGGCTATCCAAAGAAAGAGTAGTGACGAATTAAGAAATTTGGCGCACTCCTTAAAAGGGGCTTCGAGTAATATATCGGCCAAGAAAATTCACGATCTCTTTGCGCAATTAGAACATATGGCCGAAGAAGGACAGTGGGAGCATGTGGATAATTTAGTGGGTCAGATTGACACCACGTATCGAGAACTTTTGGATTTCATCATCAAATTTAAGAAGAAGATGAAAGGATTATAACTCAATCAACCCTATGTGTTTGTTGAAGTGAGTTAAATTTGTGTTTAAAGGCCTCGTTCCCATCGATAAAGAGCACATTGTCTGGCTATTGAGTATCTTAGGTTTACTGGTTTATGGGAGTGCCATCCCCTATCCTTTCGTCCATGATGACATTGTCTTCATACAGCAAAATCCGCATATCACCGATCTTAAGAATATAAGTTCCGCCCTTTTGGCTCCGCAAGAGACAACAACCTCTCTACGTCTTAATCCTTACTGGCGTCCAGTTTTAGAAATCTTCTATCGATTAGAATATGTTGTTTTTGGTTTCCAAAGTTGGGGCTACCACTTGGTTAATGTCATTGTGCATATCTTGAATAGCATCCTTGTATTTCGCTTACTGATGTTGTTGTCACGAAAGTTTATTTTGGCGGTGAGTGTGGCCATTATCTTTTTGATTCATCCCGTGCAAACAGAGGCTGTGGCATGCATTGCCGGTGTCTCCAATCTTTTATTTTGCTTTTTTAGTTTATTGTGTCTGCTTTTTTATATTTGTATCACGGAAACAACGATACCGCCGAGTTGTTTAGGAAGGCTATTTGCTTCAGGATTGTTTTATTTCTTGGCTTTATTGGCGAAAGAACAAGCGTTGACGGTACCGTTAATACTTTTGGGGTATGAAGGATTATTAAATCGCGATACGCAAGAGCGATGGTCGACAAAGCTTTTGCGTTTAAGTCCATTTTTTATTATTACGGTTGGTTATTTTATGCTTCGTCAGATCATCTTAGGCAAAATGCTCATTGACATTTTGGCGTATCCATACGAATTCCTTTTAAGATTAAAAGCGATTCCCCATGTTTTAGTGACGTATGGACGAATACTGTTATGGCCTTCGGATCTTCATTATTTTCGTAGTTATGATGTTTTGGAACCTATGAATCTGTCAGTTTTTTGGTTATTCCTGTTTTTTATCATTGCGATGGTTGGAGTCATAAAAATTAATCGTCTCAATAGAAATTTTCTTATTTTTGCCACCCTGTGGTTTTTTATTTTTTTATTACCCACATCTAATGTCATTCCTTTGATCATTGAATATTCAAAAGTATTCATGGCGGAACACTTTCTTTATTTGCCGATGATTGGATTTTTTATCTTTTTGTTAACGGCTCTGGATTTTTTTTTCAAGATATTTGCGGATTTAAAGCGACAGCGTTTTTTCCTGTTAGTATTCATGATTGTTTGCAGTTTCTGGATCGGGATCGCCTGGCGGCAAAACACTTACTGGAGAGGAGAAGTCCCGCTTTTTGAACGAACCATTCGATTCGAAAAGAACATAGGGCGCGTGCATATGCTTTTAGGCCGTGCCTATTATTTTGAGCGTAACTATGAGCAGGCCATCCAACAGTATCAACAGGCCTTAACCGTTATTCAGGGCTATCTTCAAAAAATTACAGATTCGTCGGCCAGAGAATTTTATCTAGGAAATGTCAAAGGTATTCATTTTGATCTCGCTCATTGCTTTGAAGACCAAGGTCATTTAATGATAGCAATTCACCATTACCAAGAAGCGTTAAAAGTCGACCCTGGGGATGGTGTTTTGTATAATAATCTTGCCGGGGTTTATATGAAATTAAACCAGACGACGGCGGCTAAAGCTTTGTTGGAGAAAGCCATTATGCTTAATCCGAAGGACACCAAAACACTGAATAATCTCGCCATTAGTTATATTCAGGCAGGAGAAACGCAAAAAGGACGCGAACTTTTGGAAAAGATTTTAATATTCGATCCAAATTTTACACCGGCGCAACAGAATCTAAAACATCTTTTAGGGGAACCCTAATCGTTTTAAAGGAGCTTCGAGGCAAATGTGGTTTAATACTATTGTGGCCATCGGTGTCACTATTATTTTTATTGTGCTTTTGATACTTTTTCTTATTCCCACCTCCAAGAAGGGTTCTAAGAAAAGGGAACGTCCACCGGAACAATTGCCCAAAGAAACGGATTGGCAGGCTGTGGCCCACAAGTTGGAAGGACACATCTACGCCTTACGCAATCAAATCGCCGACTTAGAAAAAAAAGGGCATTCATCAGAAAGAGAATTATCCGAAATAAAAACCAAAAATAAACAACTTGAGGAAAAGTTAACACTGGAGGAGGGTTGGCATAAAAAAGAGCAAGAGGAAATCGATAAACGTACCAAAGAAATAGGACATCTGAAGGAAGAACTTAAAAAAGCCGAGGAGGGGTTGGAGCGGGAGCATACGCAACGGTTACGTTACGAACGGGAATTAGCCGAACTAAAACAGTCATTCGAGATAACCGACGGCCACCGAAAAAAGATAGAAATCGAAATGCAGAAGCTGAAAGCGACGTTAGAGAATATGACGAAGGAAATGCTCGAATACAAACGCGAGAATATTCAACTGAAGAAGAAGCAAGAGGACACCAGTTTTATCGCCAAGAGCGAATATGATAAATTAGAGCGGATCTTACGCGAGAAAGAAAAGGAACTGGAACGAATCAAGCGTGAGATGTAAACTATACTTAAGGCCATGCAAGAAGAATTTTCCTTTGCCAAACGCACCAATTGGGAGCTCTTGTCGAACCGTTTGATGACGCATTTGCATGATATGCGTCATGAAGGGGTGCAGATTATTGATTTAACCGAATCTAACCCTACGCGTTGTCGGTTCCATTATCCCAAAGAAAAAATTTTATCGGCGTTAGGCGATCCCACCAATATGATTTACGATCCATCTCCTGCGGGTTCCTTGGATGCGCGAGAGGCCATTGCCGATTATTATCAGAATAAAGGCTTTGGCGTCTCACCGCATCAGATTTTTTTGACGGCGAGCACGTCTGAGGCGTACACATTTCTTTTTCGGTTGTTGGCGAATCCAGGAGAGCGGATTCTTTTCCCACGTCCCAGTTATCCTCTCTTTGAATTCTTGGTTGATTTGAATGATATCAAAATGGATGTCTACCCTATACTTTACCAAGAAGATGAGGAGCAGAAGCGAGGTTTCTGGGCTATTGATTTTGAGACCCTTGAGGGTGAGATTCAGTCGACCACACGCGGTATTGTCATCGTCAATCCCAACAATCCCACGGGATCCTTTATTCGTGAAGGAGAGCTTCATCAGGTGAATAAAATTTGTCAAAAAAATAATTTGGCCATTATTGATGATGAGGTTTTTTTGGATTATCGATTTCAAGAGGAATATAAGCCGTTAAGTTTCGTCGTCAACTGTGAAGTTTTGACGTTTGTCATGGGGGGATTATCCAAGACCTTGGGGCTACCGCAAATGAAACTCTCTTGGATCGTCGTGAATGGCCCGGAAGATTTGGTGCGCACCGTGACTGAACGATTGGAGATTATTTTGGACACGTATCTGTCGGTTAATATCCCGGCCCAAAATGCACTTAAGAATTGGTTGGCGTGGCAGCCACAAATGAATATGGAGATTTTAACCCGCCTGAAGGCTAATCATAAATTTCTTGTTGAGACCTTAATGGAGATTCCCGAATGTAAATTACTTCCCATTCAAGGGGGTTGGTATGCCATTCTGAAATTACCCCCCACCCAAAAAGAAGAGGAATGGGTGATGGATTTTTTGACGAAAGATCACGTCTTTGTTCATCCCGGCTATTTTTTTGATTTTTATGAAGAGCCACGTATTGTCTTGAGTCTTCTCCCACCCGAAGAGCAATTTCAAGAAGCCGTAAATCGGATTCTCAAACGGATTACCCTTAATGTCTCCGCTTAACTTAGCTTTAATTTTATCTTTATCACACAAAAACTCTTTGCTAATATGGTAGGGTCTTAGAAAGGATAAAAAAGGAAATTTATGATGAAAAAGAGACCAGATTGGGATGAATATTTTTTGAAACTCGCGATGTTGGCTTCAGAACGGGCAACCTGTCCGCGCATGCACTGTGGTTGTGTTCTTGTGAAAGATAAAAATGTGATTGCGACCGGTTATAATGGTTCTATCCCCGGTGACGACCATTGTGAAGATGTCGGCTGTATGGTTGTGGATAATCACTGTGTGCGTACCGTGCATGCGGAGATGAATGCCCTGATTCAGGCCGCCAAGCGCGGCCATGCAGTGGAAGGGGCCACGGCCTACATCACCAATACGCCCTGTACGACCTGCGCGAAAGCGCTTATTACCGCCGGCATCAAACGTGTGGTAGTCTTTTCTGATTTTCATGATACGCTAGCCATGCAATTTTTTGCCAAGGCAAAAGTCAAGATCGATAAACACACGATGCCCTTAAAAGAAATTGACTATAATCCAGAGGAGTACTCCTCGGCCCGAGCGAAATAATCTTATCTAGCCATGAGTTCAAATCACAAGCAACGCTGTTTTTGGTGTGAGGGTGATCCACTCTATGAAAAATATCATGATGAAGAATGGGGCAGCCCCTGTTTCGATGATAAGAAACTCTTTGAAATGCTTATTTTGGAGAGTTTTCAGGCGGGATTAAGTTGGCGCACCATTCTTATGAAACGAGAGAATTTCCGTAAGGCGTTTCATAATTTCAACGCCCAGAAAATATCTTCTTACGGCAGCGGGGACATTAAACGATTAATGAACGACAAAGGCATCGTCCGCAACCGGCTAAAAATTTTAGCTACCATCAACAATGCCAAGAGATTTTTGGAAATCCAGAAGGAATTCGGTTCGTTTGCCAAATATATCTGGCAAATTTGCCCCGAAAAATCTCCACGTCGCCGCAGTTTAAAAGATTTGCCGGCCACAACACCAGAGTCTGATGCCTTGGCCAAGGACCTTAAAGAAAAAGGTTTTAAATTTATGGGCTCAACGGTCTGTTATGCCCACATGCAGGCAACGGGGATGGTGAATGATCATATGAAGGGATGCTTTAAGTTTTAATAACCAATTACCAATAACCAAGAAACAAGTTCCAAACAATGACCAAATTCCAATTACCAGATTTATTAAACTCAAAAGCTTGAAATTCGATGGTTGTTTATTGACTATTGTTTGGTTATTGTCTCTTGGAATTTGGGATTTCTAAAATTTATGTCCTACAAAATTTTAGTGGCTGACGACGAAGACGACATCCGTGTGATTATGGCGAAGAAAATCGCCCAGGAGGGCTATGAGGTCGTCAGTGCTAAAGACGGCGAGGAGGCGTGGAAAAAAATTAAAAGTGAATCACCTGATATCATTCTTTTGGACTTGATGATGCCCAAAATGGATGGTTTGACGGTCCTTAAGAATCTTCGTGAAAATCCTCCCTCAAAAAAATGGCAGCCGGTTGTTATTATTTCGGCTCGTAACGAATTAGCGGATATTCATCAAGGATTGTCCCTTGAAGCCGACCATTATCTTACGAAACCCTGCCATTTCAGTGACGTTTTAAAGGCGATACAGTTAATGATTGGGTTAATCCCGCAGCGTAAATCCGAATTGGAAATCAAATCACAATCCCCTAATACAAAAAGTGAGAATGAAACAAGGGCTCAATAAAGGAGTCAGAGTGTTGAGTTATTTTGTTTTATTTCTTCTTCTGTTTTTATTGTATGTCTGGTATTTACAAAAGGCGACCGTCTTTTATCCCGAACGCAACCTGTATGCGACACCCCAGCAAATGGGGTTAGCTTATGAAGATATCTATTTTAAGACAGAGGACGGCTTAACGCTTCACGGTTGGTTTTATAAATCACCTCAGGCGAAGGCGACACTCTTGTATTTTCATGGTAATGCCGGTAACATCGCTGATCGCATCGAAAAAGTCATGCTTTTTCTTGAGTTGGGTATCAATGTTTTTATCATTGATTATCGCGGTTATGGCTTAAGTGATGGGGAACCTAGTGAAAGAGGAATATATAAGGATGGCGTGGCATCCTTTGATTATTTGATAACCCGTAAAGATATTGATCCAAAAAAAATTGTCGCCTACGGCGCTTCCCTGGGAGGTGTTGTCGCGATTGATTTAGCGACTAAACGTTCCTTAGGTGGTTTGATTGTGGACTCTTCCTTTACTAGCGCCAAGGAAATGGCTAAAATCATTTATCCTTTTATTCCCTCCCTTTTTGTTTATTTGAAAATGGACAACGCCTCCAAAATCACAAACGTCTCTGCACCGAAATTATTTTTCCACAGTCGCACGGATGAAGTGGTTCCATTTTCTTTAGGGAAAAAACTGTATGAGATGGCACCTTCGCCTAAAGAATTTTTAGAAGTGCAAGGGACTCATAACGACGGTCATATGGTCTCCCGGCCGATATATAAAGAAGGGACAAAGAGTTTTTTAAAGAAATATAATTTGTTGTGAAAATATTAGAGGTTAGGGTGTTGGGTTAGGGTTAAGATGCCAGTTTAGTTTTAGGGTTAAGTTGCTGGTTCAATACTTAACCATAACCCACTTACAAAACGGGCCTCCTAACCGTAACCTTTTGACTATTCTTTCGATTATGCTGAGAACTCAGAATACAAGTATTGTTGATGCAAATAGCCGTACGGTTCATTTAAGAGGTGTTAACCTCGGTGGATGGCTCATGATGGAAGGCTATATTCTGCATGCGCCGAATCGTGCCGAGCAGCTATTTAAGGAAAATTTTGCCAAGATTCTTAGCGTCAAAGCCCTGCGACAATTCGAAGAAGATTTTTGTAATCAATTTATTCAGGAGAATGATTTCAAAAACATTGCCCGACTAGGTTTTAACTGTGTGCGTGTGCCATTTAATCATCGTTTGATTGAGAAAATTCCTTATAAATACGATGCCCATGGCTTAAGCTTTCTCGATCGTGCTATTTCTTGGGCGAAGAAATACAGAATTTATGTCATTTTGGATTTGCATGGTGCGTGTGGCGCGCAAAATCATGATTGGCATTCAGATAGTTTAGGCAAGGCTGCATTGTGGACCAAAGAAAGTTACCGTCAACGCACGTACGCGCTTTGGGAATTTCTCGCTGACCGTTACAAAAATGAAGAGTGGGTGGCGGGTTATGATATTTTAAATGAAGCGGTGACCCACGATGTGAGGGGTTTAAACAATTTTTATAAAAATACGATTAAGGCGATTCGCGGAATTGACCGCAACCACATCCTTTTTGTGGAGGGTAACAAATGGGCACAGGATATTGCGTGCCTCGAAGAGTTTGACGATGATAATTATGTTTTAAGTGTCCATTATTATATGCCACTTGAATATACGTTTAACCTTGTGCCACAATTGTCATATCCGCTGAAGAATTTTGGGAAAGCCAACACGAAGAAGGCTTTGGAGAATTATCAGAAGATTTCGAAAAAACGTAAGGTACCCATTTATGTCGGAGAATTCGGTGTCAACGCTCGCCAAGGATTTTATGGCGAGCATCAATGGCTCAAGGATGTATTGAATTGCTTTGATGAATTTGGATTTCACTGGACATACTGGACGTACAAGGCCATCAAGAATAGTATTTTTCCCGACGGGATTTTTAGCTATGTCGATAACGCGCCGTGGATCAATCGGGCCGGCCCCTTACAAGGATGGGAGACCTATCATCTCCATTGGCCAAGCCAGCGACGGGCCATGATTCGTTCTTGGCAGACACAGACCTTTTTGCCTAATACGCATATTTTGAATGTCCTTAAAAATGTCAACCGCACTCATCAGTAGCACAAAAAATCCACAGATTAAAAAGATCGCTCGTTTACGTGGTCGTCGTGACCGCGAAGCAACTGGTTTGACCATTATTGAGGGCACAAGAGAAGTGCAACGGGCTATCGATGCTGGTGTAATGATGGAAGACATTTTTGTTTGTACGGAACTTTTGAATTCCCAAGCGAGGGAATTCATGAAAGTCATCGAAAAAATGGGGCCGGTCGTGGAGCTCACCAAAGAAGTGTTTGCCAAAATTTCGTATGGGGATCGTCAAGAAGGCCTTTTAGCGATTGGCCGTCCTAAACCGTTGGCCTTCAATGCGCTTAAAATCAAAGAAAATCCATTTTTTGTCCTCGTCGAAAAAATTGAAAAACCGGGGAATTTGGGCGCTATCATGCGGACTGCTGAGGCTTCTGGTGTGGATGTTTTAATAGTTTGTGATAAAGCAACGGATCTGTATAATCCTAATGTGATTCGGGCGAGTATCGGCGCTGTCTTTTCTCTGCCGACCGTAACAACGTCGAACCCAGCGGCGTTAAAGTTTCTTCAGGAGCATAAGGCGAAGATTTACGCTGCCACACCAGATACCAAAATGATTTACACGCAAGCGGATTTTAGAGGGCCAGCGGCCATGGTGTTAGGAAGCGAAGATAAGGGCTTAAGTGATTTTTGGCTGCGGGAATCACAGATGCGTATCAAAATCCCTATGCATGGCCATGTTGATTCACTCAATGTCTCAACGACCGCGGCGATTTTGATGTACGAAGCATTGAGGCAGAGAGACAAAGGTTAGGGTAAGGAAGCCGACTGGCATCCTAACCCTAACCGTAACCCATATAACTAAAGGAGATCTATGACTATCGACGATCTTATTAAAATTTTGCAGGCCTCGATCGCGCCCGTGGTCCTTATTTCGGGTGTGGCCCTTATACTTTTGAGCATGACCAACCGTTTGGGCCGCTCTACCGACCGTATTCGGTTACTCTGCAGTGAATTAAAGAGTGATGTGAAGCAAGACATTCCTTTTTTCAAAAGACAGATAGACATTCTTTACCAACGTTGTCAGTTTTTGCAAATGGCCATCGTTTTATCGATCATCAGCATTGTCTGCGTGAGTGTCATTATTTTTGTTTTATTTTCGATTTATATTTTTCATATCAATTTTATTGGGTTGGTGGAATTTCTTTTTGTCGCAGGTTTAACGACCCTTATTGTTTCCCTGTTGCTTTTCTTGCAGGATGTTCGCTTTGCCTTGCGTTCCTTGAAGATTGAAATCGAACGAACTCTCAAATTGAAAAAGGAGTAACGAAATAACCGCACTTCGTCTGCAGGTGTTTTTGTCCCGTCATGGTGTGTGTTCGCGGCGTCGGGCACTTGAGATTATTCAAGCCGGACGAGTGTCGGTCAATGGACAGCCACAGCACGAACCCTCGACCCCCGTTGACCCCACCAACGATAAAGTCGTCGTCGACGGCAAAGTGGTTGGTCAAAAAGCTTATCAATATATTCTTCTGAATAAACCCGCTGGTTATGTCACGACCAAGGCGCAGTTTCATGGTGAGAAAAGTGTTTTTGATATTTTGCCGTCTCAGTTTCGGCATTTATCGCCAGTGGGACGATTGGACAAGGACACAGAAGGGCTGCTTTTATTGACCAACGACGGTGATGTGGCGTATCGATTAACCCACCCAAAATTTCAAATAGAAAAAACATATTTTGTCTGCGTTTACGGCATCTTGAAGCCGGAAGAGAAAGATGAGCTTGAGCGGGGAATCCTCATTGAAGGCGAAAAAACCGCGCCGGCGAAGATTAAGGATGTTAAACCTTTCAAAGACCGCACCAAGACCGAATTCTTAATGACCATTCACGAAGGCAAAAAGCGTCAGATCCGTTTGATGTGCGAAGCGGTGGGCCACAAGGTCGCGTATTTAAAGCGCATTGCCCAAGGGCCGCTCGTTTTAGGTGATTTGCCATGCGGCCGATGGCGAGAACTCACAAAAGATGAAGTGCAGAGATTCAAGGGATAAAAGTCCGTTAAGCAAACCAAAAAATTTGCTATAATAATTTGTGTTAGATCCGTTTCAATTAACTTTAAAGGAGGTGAAAAATGGCAACCTATTATTTATTCGGAAAGTATTCACAGGATTCATTAAAGCAAATCAGCTCCCAGAGAACACAAAAGGCCAAGGAGATTATCCAAAAACTAGGCGGCAAAGTAAAATCCATGGAGGCCCTCATGGGCGATAAGGATCTGGTTTTTGTCGTTGATCTTCCTGGCACCAGAGAAGCGGCCAAGGCCTCATTGGCCCTGACGAAATTAACCGGCATCTCTTTTAGCACCTCAGAGGCGATTGGCATTGAGGAATTTGATAAATTAGCGAATGAAACTTAACACATGGGAGCCGAATTACGTTCGTCTTTTTGAAACCGGCGAGCTAGAAAAGCGTGCGGGGAGCGCTTTAGCCTCTCTAGAAAGTTGTCGCGTCTGCCCATGGGAATGCGCCATCAATCGCTTGAAGAATGAGAAAAAAGTTTGCCGCATCGGCCGTTATGCGAGAGTCGCCAGTTATTTCCCGCATTTTGGCGAGGAGGATTGTTTACGCGGCTGGCACGGTAGCGGTACGATTTTTTTTGGCTGGTGCAATCTGCGCTGCGTTTTCTGTCAGAATTTTGATATCAGCCAAAACGAAAACGGTGCTGGCAAAGAGGTAATCCCACAGCGGTTGGCTCAGATCATGCTTGAGCTGCAGGACATGGGTTGCCACAACATCAATTTTGTCACGCCCGAGCACGTTGTCCCGCATATTTTAGAAGCCCTGCCTTACGCGATTCGTGATGGATTACGGCTTCCTATCGTTTACAATACAAGCGCTTTTGATTCGCTGGAGAGTATTCATGCGATGGATGGCATCGTGGATATTTATATGCCGGATTTTAAATATTGGGCTGAAGATAAGGCGCAAAGGTATCTTAAGACCCCCAAATACCCAGCGGTGGCCCGTCAAGTCATTAAAGAAATGAATCGGCAGGTGGGAGAGCTTACCTTAGATGAGGTGGGTTTAGCCAAACGAGGGCTCTTGGTGCGGCATTTGGTTATGCCTGGTGGTCTCGAAGAGACCCGTGCAATCATGCATTTTTTGGCTAAAGAAATTTCCAAGGACACTTATGTCAATATCATGGCGCAATATTATCCGGCCGGACGCGTCAATGACGAAAATTTTAGCGAGATTAATCGTCACATCACAGACAACGAACTTGCCCAAGCTTATGCCTTAGCCCGCGAGATGGGCCTTCATCGCTTCGACCGAAGAAGAAAAATTGTGGTGTCGGTGGGGTAAACCGTGGAGCTAAGAACTGGGTTTTTATCGAAAGCGACAAAGTGACAAGGTCACAAAGTGATTTATTATGCTCCTTTCAAAAGATTACTTTCACTATTACTATTTTTTTTCTTGTTAGCGTGAAGTTGCAACCTTCTTATGCTCAACAAACCGTCAATTTCGAAATTATTCAATTCGTTGCTCAAGACCCCGCGCTTTTTGATTTGGCGCATTGCCCAAATCCACAGTGCCTGATGCATTTTTCCAACAGGCTTTCAGACACGGATAAAAAGGATTATCGTTTTTGCCCATCATGCCAATAAAGTTAGTAACGCAATGAAACACCAAACTCCTTTAATTGTTGCTGGATGTATCTTCGCACTAATAGCAATTTTGCATGGTCTACGGTTAATTTTTAAATTTCATGTTATCATCGGTAGTTGGCATGCGCCAATGGGGGTGAGTGTCGTGGGATTTTTTGTGGCGCTGGGGCTCGCGTTATGGATGTTTGTTTCCTCACGCGAAAAATAAATCTTTAGCGTTAAAAAAGGAGAAATAAGATGTTTCAAAAAATTTTTATGTTTATGATTATGTTGATAATGGTTGGGAGTTGTGGCCAAGGGACATCAAAAAAAGGAGGCGATATGAGCGTTGTTTTGGAAACGAATCGCGGCAACATTGAAATTAAACTATTCAAAGACATCGCGCCCAAGGCGGTGGAGAATTTTGTCGGTCTGGTAAATAAGGGTTATTATAACGGCATTATTTTCCATCGGGTCATAAAGAATTTTATGATTCAGGGTGGGGATCCGACTGGCACGGGCCGCGGCGGCGAAAGTCTCTGGGGCAGAGAATTCGAAGACGAATTTTCTCCATCGGTTCAATTCGACCGTAAGGGGCTGCTTGCCATGGCCAATGCTGGTCCCGATACCAACGGCAGTCAGTTTTTTATTACAACCGTTCCCACCCCATGGCTTAATATGAAGCACACCATTTTCGGTGAGGTGGTAAGTGGTTACGAGGTGGTGCAGGCCATCGAACAATCACCCATCGGTCCTGGCGATCGCCCGACGCAAGAGCAGAAAATCCTTAAGGCATACGTTAAGAAATAGCGTCGAGCCTATAGTGAATAGCGGATAGATTAGTGTAAGTGGTAAGAGGCCGTGCGACGATGGATCAAGTAGTAAAAACAGTTTTTATTATTATTTTTTTTCTCGTTTTTTCTCGCCTAGCCTATCCCAGACAGAACATCTGCGTGGATTGTGAAAGCAAAAGATATGTGACCGGGTCGGTAACGAAGATCAATATGGACATCAATCGTCTCTATGTCCTTGATGAATTGACCCAAGAGGTATGGGATTTTTTTGTTCCGGATAACATCCTCAAATCGCTGAAAGTTGGGAATTTTGTGCGCGTGTATTTTCAGTCTCCCAAATTGCCCGCCTTGAATGTGGTCAAAATGACGCCTGTCGAATATCAAAAGAAAGGACAGAATAAGGGATACCTCAAGAAAAACTAGGTCCACAGTGCAGCTCTACCTAAAAATAAAAACCGCGATTTTAGAGAACTCGATGCCGGTGATGATCGTGCTCTTGATAACTGGTTTTATTATTCGGCTCTATGCGGCGACTACTGTACCACAAGTCAGTGATGAGGAAGTTTTTTACTATTTTGCTCGGCAGATATCATTTGATATCAATCACCTCCACTTGCCCATAGGGGGAATCCCTGGAATCGACATTACTTCTCCCCCCCTTCCTCTTTACGTTGCCAAGTTAGGATTGTCGTTGTTTGGGGATTGTATTTGGGGCGGACGTTTCTTTTTTGTTCTCATAGGTATTTTTAGTTTGTTTTTTTCTTATAAGCTAGTAGAAGAAGTATCTGGTCGTAAAATGGCCTTAATCGTTCTATATCTTTTGGTATTTAGTCAATACCATATTGGGATTTCCCGTCGCATTGGACCGGAAATCCTTAACTTTTTCTTCAGTGTGCTTTCGGTATACTGCTTTTTCAAGGGACTAAAGACGGGACTAAACAAATGGGTCTATCTGACGGGCATATTCCTTGGCATCGGATATCTAGGCAAGGAACTGGTCATCTTATTACTGCCGATTTTCCTGATTTTTTTATGGCGAGAACAAAAATATAGGTTTTGGTTAAAGTGCAAAGCCATCTATATTTCTCTTGCGCTAATGCTTTTTTGTATGTCTTCACAAATAATCTGGAGTTTCCAAAATAATTTTGCGAATTATACTTCCGAAGAAGACAATATCTTTAATATGGGAGTATCCTTGAGGAGTATTCATCTGTATCTTGGCGAAGCATTTGCCTGGCTAGCAGACACGTCGCAACTAAGTGAGGAAATTCGGGATTTTCCTGACTTTGAGCATGAGAGGATCATTGTCATTCAAGAATGGAAACGCCTCTTTATGTTTGATGGAGATAATAACCTCCCAGTTGAGCACTGGGTATTGGGGGCTATCATCTTTATGGCGGTCCTTTATTACTTTTTAGAGCGGAGGAATAAGGACGAATTAACAAGATTCTCCATGCTTATGTTTGGATTTATATTTATCGTAACTACTATCATGGGATACCATCCGGACGACTTTGTGGTCGATCATTTATGGGCAACAGCTACTCTCTATCCGGGTGTCATTTTAAGTTCCCATATGCTCATCGAGCTAAGCAGAAAGTATAGATTTGCTGAATTTGCCATCCCGGTGATGATTATCTATTTTGTCATAAACTCGGTTCGTTTCGCCTCTTTGCCCGAGAATCAATTTGCTATGTCTAAAATGGATCTGTGTGAGCATTATATAGAAAGGGCAGAAATCTATAGAGCGGAAGGAGAATGGGACAAGGTCCGTGATAGGTGTACAAGGGTCCGATCGCTGTGTCCCACTGAGTATAATTTGCTGTGTGATGTTTTTTACTAAAGACCATCCAATATAAATTTTTTTCTAATTGAATGTGGTCAAAATGACACCCGTCGAATATAAAGAAAATGGACAAAATAGGGGATACATTTATAAAAAGTGACAAAGAGACAATGTCACAAGGGCGTGGATTCATGAATTTGCACAGTTTAGAACTGACACTTCAGACAAGTGCCGTGAAGCAAAAGGAGGCTTTAAAACATAGATCATTTTTAGAAATTTTCTCTGCATGAAAGCGATTATTGTTGTTCCTAAATAATAACTGTAACTCCTGATAAAGAACTTATGAGGTTTAAAAATTTTTATTTTGAGTTGCCCCTCACCAGAAGAAATCTAACCTTAATAACAATTGGTAGTTGGCTTTGTTTAGGCCTATTGATAGGGCCTTATCAACAGACTCTTAAGGAGGGGTTAACTTTATTTAATAGGATACCCAACTATTCTTTACCTTCCTATATTCATGAAATGGGTATTTATGTATTGGGTCATTTTGTGATGTTTCTTTTGCCGGGGTTGTTATGGCTTCCTGTTCTTTTGAGGTATAAATATACAACAATAGAATTTTTGTCGATTTCTTTTATCGTCAGTTTAGCGTTGTTAATTGGCATAACAACTATTTTTAAATTGGTCACAGGGGAAGAGCTACGTTTCATTCATTTTTTTTATATGCTTATGGGGTTAACTTTTTTCGGACTTATAGCAATGTATTGGAGGTCAAAGACTCCCTTGCCTGTGATCGCTATCTCGTTGACTTCCGTATTATTGTGTTTGGTACTTTTTTTTTGCGTTATCGTAGTCGGATGGTTTTGGCAAGATAAAATTTTGTGGGTTCAATATGAAAAACATTTCTCTCCCGAATATGTTTTAACCATTCCATTAGGCATGCAAGATGACATCTTTGAAAAGTTTGGTTTAACTAACAGTTTAAAGAAACAGCTTTTGCCTTACTGGGATTTGGAATATGCCGATCGATTTGGATACTCTATCATCGACCCACCCTTAAGCGTTTTTATTTCCTTATTTTTGTTGCTTTTTTGTGGTGAATCTTTTGCGGTACAGAGCTTAAGTACTTTACTCGTGTTGATAGCAAGTTTTTGGTTAGTTGTTCAGTTGGCAACATTAGAAAGGGAAGGGTCAAATCCTTTCTTTTTTGTTTTGGTAATCTTCCTTTTGTTTTTGAACTATATTTTTGTTTTTTTAAGACATCACGAAGCTTCGACCGTTTTCATTGTTCCTTTACATTTAATGAGTCTTTTCGTTGTAACCCAATTTTATTTTCTTTTGACAGAGAAATACAATTTTTTTTTGGCATTTGCTTTGCTGGCGTTTTTAACTAAATTTGAAGCCTTTTTGTTTACACTGGCAGGCCTCTGGTTTTATCAAAGTATATTTAAGCCAACTCCCCAAACAACCCTTCGCCTTTTAAAGAAATTTTTTCTGCTTATTTCGCCTTATATTTTGGTGATGCTTATGATCGGCATGTTGCGAGGTGATTCGGGCATCTACTTAGAGGCGTTTTTTATAGAGAGATTTATTCGTTTAGACCATTTCCATTTCTTTGATAAAATTTTCGCTCCTGAAGCAACCTTGCCATGGGATGGCTTTTCCTTCAATACAACCTGGGAGTTTTTAAAACAGTTTATGCTGGGTTCGGCTTTTCTTGGCTTAGCTATTTTGTACCCTCAGAAAGATAAAATCTCTAAATTTTTTCAAGGGATGTGTATTCTCTATTTTATCTTAGTTGTCATCAGCCGTGTTAAAAGAGTACATTACATCTCGCCTTTAGTTTTTATGTCTCTGGTTGTTTTTTTTCGTGCATTCTTTTCTGTTCAGAGGCAAAAACAACTCGTCCTATTTATCCATTGTTTAACAGATAGGATTAAATCTTTAATTCAAAAATGAAATAGGGAGAGAGAAGAAGAAAGGTGGAAAGAATAGAGAAATATTCTACCGTTACGGTCATTCTTTTATTGACCATTGGTTTTCTTTTTCGTCTCTATACTGCGGCGATTATCCCGATTGTGAATGCTGATGAGCAGAAGGAGATTGCCTTTGCTAAAGGCATTTCATTTGAGCCCGGTAATCTAAATTTGCCGGTTGGCGATCGGGAGATGAAAAACCCATTGCTGACAAGTTATGTTCTTAAGTTGGGGATTTTTTTATTTGGCGAAAGCAAACTCGGAGGCCGCCTTCTTTTTATATTATTAAGTACGTTCAGCCTTTTTTTTATTTATAAGCTGGTAGAAGAAAATTTGGGTGTTAAGTGTGCTCTGTTAAGTTTATGCTTTCTGATCTTCAGCCAATATCATATTGGGCTGATTCGGATTGTGGACAACGGAAGTTTATATTTTTCTTTTTTGCCGCCAACTTTATATGTGTTTTTCAAAGTTCTTACAAGCAAGGAAGTAAAATATGTCTTTCTAACTGTTTTGCTAGTAGGATTTGGCTCCTTGGTCTACGAAGGCATGGCCTTGCTTTATTTAGTCGTTGTTTTTTATCTATTCATCGATAAGAAATACAGATTTTGGTTAAAACGGAAGGAATTTTACCTTTCGTTTATTCTACTATTAATTATTGTTTTTCCTTTTCTCATTTGGAATTACTTCAATAATTTTATTAAACTGGAAGATGAGCATTTTTGGGATTTCGGATTTAGCTTACGCTCATTCTATTTATATTTTGGTGAACTTTTGGCTTGGTTTGGCCAACATTCTAGTCTTTTTAGCTGGAATTTGTCGGAAGAGGCCATATATCTCCACCGTCCTGGGAAAGAACCCGCATTTTTAAGTGGGATAAGTAATGAGTTTCCTATTATCCATTTTCCTCTGGCCATTTTAATCATTATTGCTTATATTTATTGTCTTTTCCATCATAAAAAGAACGAATTAATAAAGTTTTGCTTGTTTATATTCGGTTCTGTTTTTTTGGTGACAAGCATAATAGCTGGATCTTACACATTATTGGATGATCATTGGTGGGCGGACATGACGTTGTTCCCGGGTGTAGTCCTGTGTGCCTATATGCTTTTTGATTTTCAGGCGAAATGCCGTGTTATAAAATTTTTTATAGCGGCGATTATTATTTATTTTTTCTTCCATTGCGTCCATTTTATAAATTTGCCGGAGAGTCAGTTTGCCCTTCCCCCTGATAGTTTGTATCAATACTATCTGAATAAGGCCGAAGAATATTTGAGCAATAATGAGAAACATATTGCACAAAATAGATGTCACTGGGTTCTCGCTAGGGCAAAAAATCCTGCCATTATCGGGCGAGCGAAAAATATCCTAGGTAGGATCAGCGATGATTGAGAAGATTTAGTAATTCCTCATTGTTTTATAGTGCCAACAACTATAACCATTTTTGTAGTTTTATTTCGTGACGTTACCGTTGAGAGATTTTTGAAAATATCACTGAGTTTTTTCATTTTCTAATTGCTAATTTAGAGGGAAGATGTTATAATTTTTACCAAATAAAACTTATTGGTTGTGTGGCATCATGAAGATCGCTTTAATTTACCCTCCCTTTTTCCACAAAAAGTTCAATGAAAACCTTCCGACGGTTGATGATGAATTCGGGTTGTTTCCCCATATAGGTTTCGGCTGGGTGGCCGCCGCTGTCAAGCAGGCTGGCCATGAGGTCAAACTCTTTGATGCTGCGGTATCCAAATGTCGCTACGAAACCGTGTTAGAGGAGGTCCGTGCCTATAATCCGGATGTATTGGGTTTTGCCGCCCATGCCATTCAGACGTTTCGCGATATGCTGGTATGGGCCAAGAAATTTAAGAAAGATACCGGCCTGCCCATATTAGTGGGCGGATATGAGGCCAAAATTTATCCTTTAGAGATTATGGAGCATTCTTGTTTTGATTATTTGTGTGTCGGCGAAGCCATCACCTTCATGGGGCCTTTTTTAGAAGCCGTCAAGCGAGGGCATGATTTTGATAAAGTTCCGGATCTTTTTTACCGAAGAAATTGGAACGTCAGAAGAACGCAAGACGCTCCCCATATTCCCTTTAGTCAGCATCCTAACCCCGACCGTTCGATTTTTCCAAACAAACTTTACTATTCGCATGTCTCCTCGCGGCGCAATTTTACTATCGGCATGTCGGAGGTGGGTTGTCCTTACCCGTGTACGTTCTGCTCGATGCGCCATACAGGCTTTGATGCCCGTTCACCCCACCAGGTGGCGGATGAAATGCAGGAATGTATCGAGCTCTACAACATTCATGAAATCGATTGGTTCGATCCCATTATGCTCTATGACCGTAATCGCATGATGAATTTGGCAGGTGAACTGAAACGCCGCAAACTGGATATGATTTGGTCCACCCGCACGCGTGTTGATTGTCTTTCCTTCAGGCGACCTGACGGTAAGGTTGATGAGGAGCTTATCCAGGCCTTAGCTGAGTCCGGATGTAAACGCCTTTTCTTCGGCATAGAGTCGGGTGATGACCAGGTGTTAAAGAATATTCGAAAAGCCAGCCGCACGGATAATATGCGCAAGGTTTTAGAAGCGGTCGCGGCTCACGGTATTCGTCCTTTAGGTTTCTTTATGATTGGAAATCCCGGTGAGACGAGAGAAAGCGTTCGCCGAACGATTAACTATGCCAAGTCCCTGCCGTTGGATTATGCACAATTTACTATTACCATTATGAAGCCACACAGCGAATTGGAGAAAGATAATTTTACGGCTCTAGAGACGATTAATTATTGGCGTGAATATATTCGTGGAACCGTCGAGGAGCGCGTTTTGCCTACACCTTGGACCAAACTTACGCGTGCTGAAATAGAGGTCTTAACCCGTCGGGCGTATCTGCATTTTTATGCCCGTCCCAAATACATCTGGAGAATGATCAAGAGGTTGCAATCTCCGGAGGAATTGATGCGCTATGTCCGGGTATTCTTTCAGCTGTTATTACGGCCAGTACGGCCACAGCAAGGAAAGAAACTTCCTTTTATTATCAAAGTGATGCGGTGCGTATTGGCATTCTTGGAAGGACTTATTGCCGTTATTAACAAAGGCGCCAGGCATCCGGTTGCGGCCTATGGTGGAGGTATCCGGGGAGCATGGCAGTTGGCGAAACGTGAGTGGAGACGATCAACAACCCTCGAGGATTTACCTGCCCCAGGCAATATGGAAGAGGATATTCTTATGTTGGCCTCTGATAGACAATCTGTCCAACGGGACCAATTTGATCAACCCACCCGCTATGTTCCTGTTTCTTCTGGCGCCTTAGGTTCGCGGCGTTCATGAGGCATCCTCCGACATCAAATTGATTCAGAAAGATAAATAGCAACCAGCAAAAAAGTTCTTCCGGAGTCTCGGCGAAGCTCTTAAAATTAAGTACGGAAAGATTATTCTGGATGGATCAGTAATGGAGAAATGGAGACAGTTCAAAGGGGTTTTTGCAGGATGCTTGGCGACCGTTATTATTTTTTCATTCTTATTTCAGGATATTGATGCCAAAAAATTTCTTCCAATATTATTGAATGTTAATTTTCAGCTATTCTTAGTGACAGTTGGGTGGTCTCTTTTCATCAATATTATTGTAGGAGTTTATATGTCGCAAGGCATCTTAAGGATGTTAGGGCTCAATCTTCCGTTTAGGGAAGTACTGCTTTTAAGAGTGGGGAGTTCTCCTGTAGGGGCTGCTTTTCCGTTTAAAATTGGAGAAATCTCCAGGCCTGCTTATCTCAACCGAATTCATGACTTGCCCTATAATAAAGGAATCACTTATCTTATCCTTGATTGGGGGGGGAAAACTATTGCTTTGTTTTTAATCTTGTATATTGGCATTTTATTATATCCTCTGAAACTTAATTTTTTTGAAGCGATGACGGCTTTGTCAGCTGCACTAATCGTGCTTGTCATGACTGTGCTGTTTTTTTGTAGGAAAAAGACTTTGGGTGATGAGAGAGTTTATAGTAAAGAAAATGTGAAAAACAAGATCGAAAAGGCCATATACGATTTCATCTCAAATTTTCAGAAACTTAGTCCTGAAGAAGCATTTTTTATCTTGGGATTTTCCAGCATCAAAATTTTCGGTGAATTATTGTCTTTTTTCCTGTTGGCAGAGGCTTTGGGATTATCTATTCCTCCCCAAGCCATGTTCTATTTTTTCCCCATGATCAATATTATTGCGCGACTTCCGGTGGGCATCCAAGGGCTTGGACCCAGAGAGGCCGCTGTGGTTGTGTTTTTTATCGGTTTTGCGGAAAAGATTAAGTTATTAAATTGGGGTATTTTATATTCGTTAGTGGAATACGTTTTACCCTTGCTTCCAGGTTTTGTTCTTTTGCCACTATTTCTCAAGAAATATTTAACGTTATCTTCAAAACATAATTTTTTAGACAGATACTCACCTTTGTCAGAATGAAAGTTGATGACGGGATTTTATGTCTATAGCATACTATATATTTAAATTGTGGTTTACCATCAAATGTATGATTTTTAAAGATCATGTGAAGATTAATGGCTACCTCGCAACTGAGGAGGTTAAATGCGTCCAAAAGTTTTTAATGAGCCAGTTAGCGCCCGAGGAGAAAGATACGATTCTCGAATTTGGTTGTGGGACCGGCATGCACCTCGATGCTTTATCTAAAAGATGCTGGAAAATTGTAGGGGTAGATCATTTAACGCCAATGGTGAAAAAAGCTAGGGAATTCAATAAAGAGAATAGAAACGTTGAGGTCATACCTTGGGCAGGTAAACGATTACCATTTAACGATAACACATTTAACAAAATTTATTCTTGGAATGTTTTTCAATACCTGAACTCGCACCATAACGCACTGGAAGTGATTGAGGAGTTGCACCGCATCGTGAAACCAAATGGAAGGATTTTTCTTGGTGATTTACCGTTTTTAGCTATGCGGTGGAAATTTACAGAGCAATCGATGGGTCTGCCTGTCCCCATAATAAGTAATATCTTTCGACGATTAAGCTGCTTTTTGTATACGTATTATGATAAATTTATACTTAGGAGTATATGTCAAAAAAAATTCGGTTTGACTAAAATTCCAAAGAGAGACAGCAGGCTTCCATGGTCAGCGGAAAGATTTGATTTATTGATTGATGTAAAGAAGAAATAATAAAAGAATGTACATAATCTTTTGTCATATGGGGAGGGAGCATTTAGGGATTGAATATTTATCAAGTGTGCTTAAAGCACGGGGGCATCGTGTAGGTCTTGCCTATGACCCCGGTTATTTCAGCATCCAGGACAATACTATCCAGAACAGGATGCTTGAGAAATTGTTTTCGAGAGAAGAGTATATCCTTCGAAAAATTGAGGATGAAAAACCAGATATTGTTGCTTTTTCTGTTTATACGGAATCATTTAGCTCTCATATCAATCTTGCCAGAAAAATCAAAGAACGAATAAAGACAATAACTGTATTTGGTGGTTCCCACGCCACATTAGTACCTGACAGAGTCATCGCCCATGAGGTAGTTGACATCGTTGTTATCGGTGAAGGTGAAAATGTTATGGTTAAAGTGGTTGAGGCCATGGGAAAGGGATATCCTCTCGATGATATCCACAATATCTATTTCAAGAAAAATGGAAAGATTATTAAAAGCAAATTTATTCCAGATCTTGTGGATTTAGACCAATTACCCTATCCCGACAAGGAGTTGTTCGCTCCATATATTAAATATTCCGATGATTATCTTGCCTTAGCCTCACGGGGTTGTCCCTACAGTTGTACTTTTTGCTCTGAGAGTCATTTTAACAAGATTACCCATAACCTGAATTTTCGGCAACGCAGTGTGGAATCTATGATAGGAGAGTTGTCTTACATGAAGGCCAAATATAATATTAGAGAGATTATTTTTTTTGATAATATTTTTCATTTGAACAAAGAGTGGTTAAGGAAGTTTTTGAAGGAATATTCTCACCATATTGCGGTACCGTTTAAATGCCTAGGGCATGTGAATAGTTTCGATCGTGAAACGGCACAACTGCTAAAGGAGAATTATTGCTATAACATAAATTTCGGTCTTCAGTCAACGGACCCGATAGTCAGGCAAAAAATATTGAATAGATATACACACGATGAAAAAATATCAAAAGCTTTTTCCCATTGTGAAGAAATGCATCTTAAGTTTGATGTCGATATTATTTTTAATTTGCCTTCAGACAGATTAGAAACAGTTGCGAGAAATGCTCTCCTCTTCAAACAGTATAAAAGTTTGAATAGAATTAAATGTTTTAATTTAACTTATTATCCAAGACTAGAAATTATCCGTAAGGCCCAAGCAGAAGGTATACTGACTCCTGAAGATATGGAAAATATTGAATCAGGGAAGGACCAATGGCCATTTTATATGATTCCGCCTAACGGGAAGATGCAAAAGGCGATGGGTAAGGGTTTGATTGCATTGTATAAAATCCTGCCACTCTTACCTGCTTTTGTGGTCCGCTATTTGACAAAAAATAAACGATACCGATGGTTAGGCCATGTGCCGGCAGGGGGGATAATATTATTACAAGCCGTTCTTGCTATAAGAAACGGCGATTATCGATTTTATATTTATTTTAAGAATTATTTAAGAAGAATCAGATTTTTGCTGGAAAAGATGCTTTTAAAGGCAGCCCTACCTAAAAGAAAGGAATTCCCAGAGAGAGCGCCGATGTTGGCGATAGGTGGTAAACCTTATGAAACTTTTAGAACGTAGCGATTGCTCTTTCGTTATTGTTTTGTTTTTTTCCCTTCTAATCCTTTTTTGGAGAGTTATTATTTCCGGTGGTTATTTTATTTTTGGTGCCGGTATCGAGAGACCATTTGCTGAACTAGAGGCGGCGAGTCGAACATTGCGGTCCGGGCGTCTCCTTTTATGGAGTCCGCTGGTTATGTGTGGCTATCCCACCCTGGCTGGGGCACAGGCAGGCGTGGTTTACCCTTTGGGAATCCCCTTGTTTTTTTTATTTCCCACGCATCTTGCCTATAACAGTTCACTGTTTATTCATCAATTCTTGGGTGGGGTTTTCACTTATTTATACGCACAATACCTTCAAACAAGCAAACAACTGCGTTCCTTGCGGCGGTAGTTTTTGCTCTTGGTTCGTTTGTGGTTACTCACTTAGATGATTTGGGAAGGATCCAGGCCATGGTTTGGATGCCCTTGACATTTATTTTAATTGAAATGTTGTTCAACCAAAAACAACCCTTTTTATATTCGTTATTGCTCGGTGCTGTTTTTGGCATACAAATGCTTGCCGGACATTACCCTTTTGCTTTTTATGCGATATTAGGTTCTTGCCTTTATTTTTTATTTAAGATACCTACACCTTTTAATGACGAGAGAGGTGCCAGGAAAAAAAATTTATTTCAAGGTTTTATATTTTTAATTATCAGTTGTCTCTTAGGTTTTTGTTTATCTGCCATCCAAACAGTACCCACTTTGGAATTGTTAGGGTTAAGCGAAAGGGCGGGGGGGCTAGTCTATAAGGATATAATTGATAATTCGTTTCATCCTAAAACTATTCTTACATTGATCTTTCCTTTCTTTTTTGATGGATTTGGCAATTTTGACATTCAGACCCGTATGTATATTGGATTAATTCCACTGATTTTGGTTTTTATTTCTTTTTTATATAAAAGTAGATATAGACGTTTACATGTCATACTCGCCATTATTTCCATGTTCTTTGCTTTAGGAGAACACAATCCCTTATTCAAGTCGATTGCAACAATCTTTCCTCCCATAAATTTTCTTGGACGGCCATACCGGCTCATGTTGATAGCCATGTTTTCTCTTGCCATCTTATCTGCCATGGGGCTGGACCATATCACTGAGTCCTCCCATAATCTTAGAATAAGTAAACAGACAAAGAGTTTATTGATTTTCTTTTTCGTATTAAGCGGCTTAGGGATAGTTTGGGCCTGTGGGAGCGTTAGAGGAACTTCTCATCTTGATAGTATTCTTGGCTTTGATGGAATTGTGCGTTTTTTAACTCTCTTGGGAGCAGGAGGACTTTTTTATGCCTGGATCAATCGAAAGATTACAGCACGGACCTTAAGGCAAGGGATCATTTTATTCGTCATTGTCGACTTGTTGGCTTTCGGGATGCGGCACCTCAATGTTTTCTTGTATCAAAAGGATGACCAGAGATACGCCAATTATAAGCCACCGGTTCTCGAGCTGCTCAAAAGAGATACCGACAAATACAGGATATTTTCCTTTCGCACGCGAAACGAGGCCGGTGTCGGCCTCTTGGCCATCACCAATAATCTACGCTATGATATTGCGAGTATTAATGAGGTGGCCTCGATCCCCTATGGGTTGTATTCTCATTACGTGAGCAATATTTTTAACAATAGCCGTCTATTGGGATTGGCCAATGTTAAATATCTTCTCAGTGATTCGGACATCTTTTTTAATGCCAATATACAAAAAATCTACGATGAAGAAATCAAAGTCTATGTCAATCAGGATGTTTCCCCGCGGGCTTTCGTCGTCCCGAGGGCCAAGGTGGTGAAAACGAGAGAGGAGACCAGAGCTGCTCTTAAAGACCCTATGTTTGATTTTTCCGAATATGTGCTGATGGAAGAGCCATTATCCCAAAATGAGATGACAGCGCTCCCAAATGATGACGTAAGCGCCAGAATAGTCGAGGAGACAGATAATGCGATTATCATTGAAGCACAAGGCCCGGGTTATCTAGTTCTCATGGACACTTTTTATCCTGGCTGGAAAGTATTTGTTGATGGGGTGCAGGAAAAGATTTACCGTGCCAACAGCGCCTTCAGGGGCGTTCCTATTCAACAAGGCATTCACACGGTAAGATTCGTATATGACCCTTTTTCCTTTAAAGTAGGGTTAGGGTTGACCGGCATTTCCACAGTGTCTTTGTGTTTGTTTTTTGCATCCAAAAAGGCGATGCTTAAAAGAGGGTTACGATGAAGGTCTTGTTTATTTATTTGTCACAGGAAAGCGGCAGCTATCTGGCCAGGAAACGAGAATATTATATTTCCAGGATGCCACAGCTTGGCCTTCAATATCTATGTGCTGTATTAAATACTCTGGGAGTGGAAAATGATATCTTTGACCAAACAATCAACGGCATTACGTTGGAGGAATTAGTTAAAAAATTGGAGCATGAAAAGTACGATCTGATTGGGTTTTATACAGATACAACCCTTAAACCAAAAGTTATAACTTGGATTAAAGCACTTAAAGCTACTGACTGTTCTATCGTGATTATAGTAGGTGGACCAGGAACTGTTAACAAAGAGGAATATTTAAGCGCTGGATGTGACATTGCGCTTCATGGAGAAGGGGAAAGGACGATCTGTGAAATCGTAGAGTATCTTCAGAAGAGAAGACCTCTTCAAGAGGTAAAAGGGATATCGTTTATGAGAGAGGGGATGATTGTCGATACGAAACCACAAAATATGATTGATAACCTGGATGACATTCCTTTCCCCGATCGGGATAAAATTCCTGTTCGTTACTATTATAATTACCATATTTTCAATATGCGTACGCCTTTCACATCCATGATTACCTCACGCGGTTGTGCGTTTAATTGTTCATTTTGCTGTTCCCCCGGGAATTGGCATCGAAGGATCCGCCAAAGATCACCCGAGAACATTGTTGCGGAAATTGACGAGGTGGTGAAGAAATATAACATTAAATATATCAGTTTCAAAGATGACGTTTTCGGACTTGATAGGAACTGGGCGGAAAAATTTTGTGATTTACTCGCAAGCCGAAGATATGATTTGTGCTGGATGTGTTTGGTTCATCCCTTTAGTTTTAAGGGCCATGAAGAAGAAATGCTTGGGAAACTTAGAAAAGCTGGCTGCAATACGTTGATAATGGGACTTCAATCTGCCGACCCCGGCATTTTGAAAAACATTAACAGACACCCGGATGAACCCCAATCGGCCAAGAAACTGATCGGCCTTGCCAAGCAGAAGCAGTTTTTGACGGCCCTACAGTTTATTATTGGATTACCGGGAGACACTGTGGAGAGCATTGAGCGGACCATTGATTTTTCGTTTAGCGTGCGACCTCATTATGCTGAATTCTACTCCTTGGAGAAGCTCGAGGGGTCAGAACTCGAGGCGCATTATAAAGATGCGCCGGCATGTTCTCTCTCTTCCCAGGAAATTAAAAGGTGGACGGCTTACGCCATGAGAAAATATTATACTGATCCACGGAATGTCCTTCAAAACTTTGTTTATGTGGCTCGCCATAATCCAAGGTGGTTTATCAAAGCGGCAAGGTATTTTGGTTATTTTAGCGAGGCCATTGGCTGGAAAAACAGTTATTCACGAAGTAAGGAGCAATATGCTATGCTGGAAACAGCGAATGCCCCTACTTCATAACAATAATTTTATTCTATGGATGTCAATACAAAATTGGAATTAGTGTCATCGGGAGTTTCGGCGAAACTTTTGGGACGGGTAAGGCCGCTCATTGTCAGTTTCATTGTAACGGAGAAATGTAATCTCTTTTGTTCTTATTGTCAGATTCGGGAAGAGTACGAACTTTCAACTAAAGAGGTGTTAACGGTGGTTGACCGGTTGCACGAGGTAGGGACAAAGGTGCTGATCCTAACAGGTGGGGAGCCATTTATGCGTAAAGACTTGGATGTCATTGTCAGACACGCCAAGGACAAGGGCCTTGTTGTCAAGATTAATACCAACGGTACTTTCTTACGAAAAAGGGCAGACATACTAAAAAATGTCAATGGGATAACGATCAGTCTGGATGGACCCGAACAGATACATGACAAACCTCGGGGAAGTGGTGCGCATAAACTGGCTTTGGACGGTATTCGCTTTGCCCGTGAAGGCAAGGTTAAATTGAATCTTACAGCCGTTTTATCGAAATTCAACACAACCAAAGAGTCTGTGGATTACCTCTTGGATACAGCCAAGAGTTTTGATACCTACGTATCATTTCAGCCTGCGAGCGAGGATCTGTTACGGGGACATGGCCCAAATCCAGTAACCCCGGATATTGCTGCCTACAGAGATGTTATCGATTATTTGATAGAAAGGAAGAAAGGTAAAAACAACATTGCTAATTCTATGACCGGGCTTCGCTATCTTCGTTCCTGGCCGAATTTGTTGCCATTGACATGTGCTGGGCATTCTTTGTATCGGCGTATTGACCACAAGGGTAACATTCAGATATGTGGTATTGTGAAAGAATCTTTCGGTAATATTTTTGATGAAAATTATAAGCAATCGTTTCAAAATTCTCATCAGAGGTTATGTGATCAATGCTGGTGCTCTTCAAGAGTGGAACTGAACCTACTCGCATCCGGTTCTCTTGATGCAACGTTGAATATGTTTTCACATTCTTTGCCGTTAGTGAAATAGTCCGTGTTTATTTTGTAAATGTCCCTTTTGAGGTTAAAATAAAACCATAATGGACCAAAATTATCATAATGTATTAGTGGCACAAGATTCAAGCACAAAATTCCGAAGCGGAAGTTTAAAAGCCCTTTTCATTTATTTAAGTACACAAAAAAATGAATATCTCCTAAAGACCTTATGGCCTATTCATATCAAGTCGGTACCGAAATTGGGACTTCAATATCTCTGCGCTGTCCTGGAAGGCGCAGATGTTGACGCCGATGTTGAGGATCAGAGCATTGTACCTTTTGATTCATCCGATTTGCTCGAGAAATTGAGAAACCATGATTACTTGTTTGTGGGATTTTACACCTCGTATTCATTAAAGGACAAAGTTATTGAGTATATTCGCAGTATCAAAGGGAGTTTTCCCAACTTCCCGATTATTATTGGTGGCCCCGGTTACTTTTTATATGAAGATTATTTAAACGCGGGTGCCGATTTTGTCATTCATGGGGAGGCGGAAAGAACAATCATTTTATTAGTTGAGCATTTCTTAGGAAAGAGGAGTGTGGAAGATATTACAGGAGTTTCTTATCGGCGGGATGGGAGGTGCGTTAAAGCCGTCCCGCAGTCGCTCATCGTGAATCTTGATGATTTGCCTTTTCCAAAGCGTGACAAAAAAATGATTAATAAATATTATGATTTCCAATATTTTGCGTTGGATAGGCCTTATGTGAGCATGATTACTTCGCGTGGTTGCCCATTTTGTTGTTCATTTTGTAGCTCCCCCAATGTTATGGGGCAGAATTTAAGGTTAAGAAGTCCCGCTAATGTTGTTAAAGAAATAGAATACTGTAAAAAGGAATTTGGGATCCGTTCTATCGGGTTTAAGGATGATGTGTTTGGTATACGGCATGATTGGCTAGAAGAGTTCTGCTTGCTCATGATTAAACACGATTTCGGTATCCATTGGGTCTGTATGATGTATGTGACGACACTTAAATCATTGGAAATTTTGGAGAGGATGAGTCAAGCTGGTTGTCGCGCCATTGTGGCAGGGGTACAGTCGTCCGACAAAACTGTCCTTAAACAGATCCATAGGAGCGACATCGATAAAGATTATCTGGTAACATTTTGTCGAAAAGCAAAAAAGGAAAACATTCAGACAAAACTGCAATTTATTTTCGGATTGCCAGGGGATAGCGATGTTACTTATGATCTAAACACCCGGCTTGTACGGGAGGCGAAGCCTAATTTTGCGTTTTTTTATTCCTATGTGAAACTCGAAGGATCTGATCTGTATCATCAAGATAATTCAAAGCAGGAAAAGGAGGTTAAGAAAAAACTTTTTTATGCCTACCTAACTTTTTATACGAACCCCGTTGTTATATTTCAGAACATATCGTACATCATAAGAAACAATCCCAAATGGTTTTTTATCGGCCCCCCAAGGATTTTTTGCTATCTTTTAAGGGTTATTATCTTAAAATGTAAATCTTGCCTCCACATTGATGGTCAAAAGAAACAAATTCCTTAATTTTATGGTTAACAAACCGGACCAAGAGATTTTTGCACGGGATGACTATGTTTGCATTTGTATTATCCTGATTATTGCCACATCATTCTTCTCGCCTTTTTTTGAAAATCTTACCTACATCAGCAAAAACCCGGATTGGCTTATTAATTTTACTTACGCTGCCTCCGCAAAGAAAATATTGCTTGAGTATGGGCAGTTTCCAGTGAGAACTCCCTATTTAATAGGGGGTTGCTCATCGGTAGGGATCCCTTTTTCGTTTGAATTAACACCGTTATTCGTGTTGATATTATTATTCAATGAGGTCGTTGGTTTAAAAATCATTGTATTTTTATTTTATCTGTTTGGCGCGGTAGGAATGTATTATTTGACCAGGACGGTTTTCAAGTTCAATGGCTTAGCGGCCATCTTCACGACTTTGACTTTTGTGCTTTGCAGTTGGTGGCCCGCGGAAGCAAGAAGTGGAAGCTATACGAAGTTCTATTATCTCTTTCTACCGCTTCTTTTCGCTTTTTTTATTCAATCAAAAGACAAGAGGTTCTTAGTGTATGCGGCCCTCCTCCTAAGTTTATTTGTTTTACAAAGTGGTTTGGTCCAATTTAGTGTTATTTTTTTTCTGATGGTGTTTACTCTGAGCGAGTTTGCCAACATGGAAATCCCTTTTCGGGAACGAGCTGCATCGTTTTTTATTTATTTTAAGAATCTGGTCATCATATGCGTCATGGTGGCTTTTATTTGTGCGGCCAAAATCGTTCCAACTTTAGAGGTGCTCTACTCGGACTATAATTTACCACATAAGAATATTACTAAATCATATTCCGCTTATCTTGAGCGGGAGGAACCGTTACTTATTAAAGATTTATGGGACACGATCATTACCCCCATAAAACCGGTGGAAGAGGCCTATCATGATTATGGGCATGGACAAATGTATATGGGAATTATCCCCGTATTTTTATTTTTTCTTTCAATTGTCCTTTACCCAAGGCGGACTTTTCGATTTTTGTTCTTATTTATTTTTTTCCTTGTCTTGGCCATGGGAAGTCAGGCTGTCTTTAACATTCATAAGTTTTTTTGGATGTTATTGGGGCCGCTAAAGCAGATCTTTAAGCTCGAAAAATATTTCGTGGTCTATCTTTTATTCTTTGCAACAATCATTGCCGGCCATGCTTTTAATGTTCTCAGTAAAGAACGGTGCCGGGGCAGATACATAATCTCACTGGGAATATTGCTATTGTTTTTATCAATCACTGACCTTTATCAATCAAACAGGTGGTTATATAAGGATATTTTTGACACGCCATTGCCTTCTTTAAGGAAAGAAAGCGATTTTTTTCATGTCAAATTAAGCGGTGTGCCTATAAGATTTGTTTATGCCGAGGACATCGTTAATTACTATGCCCTTGATCAATATTATAATGTGTTGCAAGGGAGAGGTACGGTTAACGGTGTTGTCAATATTAATCGACCATCAAATGTTATTGCAAAATATTTTTACGAGACCGATGGAAATGAATGGCGAGAACGATCGGCTAACCCTAATGAAATGTATACACGAATTGAGTCTAATCCTGACTACCGGGGAGAGGTCTTTCCTATGGATGATGGGAACCACATTCGGCCATTGGAACTCAGCCCGCATAAGATAAAATTCAACGCCTTCCTTAAAAAAGCCGGAATAGTCGTAATCAATCAAAATTATGATCAGGGATGGAGGTCCATTCTGGGTAAGATCGGAAATTGCAATGGCCTTCTATGCGTATATATTGAAAAAGAAGGGATACATACCATTTTACTTCATTATGTGCCCCTGATTTTTTACGTAAGTTCCGTCCTCAGCGTTTGTTCGCTATTGGGGATCGTGTATGTCTTAATGTTCGTACTAAAGCCCGGAGCTTGATAAAGTCAAATTCTTCCGGAAAGCATCTTTGATTCTGGCGATACGCAGGGACATTCACCCGAGGCGGGCGAACATTCTTTTGATTTGGCTTTATTCCGTGTTTTATTATATAATTTTGTCACCATTTTCCGCCATGCATACTACCATCCCTCCGACAGAAAAGACTTGCGAGGGAAGTTTTTTAAAAAATCGTGAAATATGAATTATTTTTCAATTGCCAAGACCTTTTTTGTTAAGAAATCGCCTATTGATGTTACATTTTTTGTTACCAATAAGTGTAACGCACGGTGTCGACATTGTTTTTATCATGAAAGTCTTAATCGAAGGGAAGAGGAATTGTCGTTGCCGGAGATAAGACGGATTTTTCATGGTTTAAGGCCTTTGGCCCGTGTCTTATTATCGGGGGGAGAGCCGTTTTTGCATAAAGATATTGATGAAATTGTAAAAATCATACATAAAGCAGGGGACGTGCACCGTATCAAGATCCCGACGAATGGGACAGTCAGTGACAAAATTTTATCTGATGTACGTAGCATTCTCAAAGAATGCCCCCATCTGACTCTTGATATAGGCGTTTCCCTCGATGGATTGGATGAAGATAGGGACCATGTTATGGGGATTGAGGGGTCATTTCGCAGAAGCATGAATACCTATACCCGTTTGCAATGTCTTAAAAAAGAACACCCTAATCTCATTGTGGGGGTTATCATAACACAGATGCACTCTAATCAGGAGCGGATTTCAGAGATTTACAGCTATGCCTGTCATACGTTGAAGGCCGACAGCATATCTTTTTGCGGCGTTAGGGGAAGTTCTTTTAAGCCCGAAGAGATGGATATCGATATCGGGATTTACGAAAACATCGTCAAGAAGATCAAAATTGACACTCAAAACAAGGGGACTCTTTTAAATAGAATTTACGAATATCAAAGGAATAAGGCGTATGACTATGTCCTTGAAACCCGGCGCAGGGGAAAAAGAGTTATTCCCTGTTATTCGGGTCAAATAAAACTTGTGATTACACCCAAGGGAGATGTATACCCCTGTGAGGAATTTATGCTGACTGAGAAGACAGCATTTCAATACGGCAATTTGCGGGATTATAACTACGATATAAAGTCCATGATGCGTTGTGAAAAGGCCAGGAAAATCATAAAACACATCATGGATCAGAAATGTTGGTGTTGTAACGAGTGCGACATGTCCGTGAGCGTATTTTTTAACTTAGGGTTGTTGCTTAAGCGATTACAGCCATCCGGTAGCTCACAAAGGTCGTTTTTCCCTTTTATTAATGCCGTACCTATGGAAAGAAAAGGGCATGCAACAAAATCGCCTCTCAGTTAAGGATGTCAGTCCCTACCTCACCATTGCTTTTCTTATTTTTCTGTTCTGTTATCCCATTCTATTTTCTCTTGATAAGATGAACCTCGATGATGATTGGGTTTCCGTCTACACTCATCATTTCTTTCTCCGGCATGCTTTGCTGACTCATTATCAGATCGCCTTGTGGTCGCCCTATTTGTGCGGAGGCTATCCCATCGCCGGTTATCCGGAATACCCCGTCTCTAGCCCTTTGTTAATTTTTCCTCTTTTGTTTGGGGAAATTATAGGTACAAAGATATACATTTTATTTTTTTATTTATCACAAGGATTCGGCGTCTTTCTATTTTCAAAGCATATATTAAAATATTCTACAGAAGCCTCTCTCTATACCTCAAGTATTGTTACTTTTTCGAGCTGGCTGCCTTGGTCAACAAAAGATGGCAATATGATTGAAATGTATTATGTTTTATTTCCTTTGTTGTTATTTTTTATACAAAAAAGAATTGTTCATAGGACAGTGAACATTATTATTTTCGCTTTTTTTCTTAGTCTTGTTATTTATGATGGCAATGTTGTGTATTTGTCCATGGTCCTTTTTTTATTTCTATTCACAGTATTATTTATGGTTACGATGCCCGACGGACGAGTACGAGTTGACCTCTCACAGTTAGGTATCCTTTGTGCAGGTATCGGCCTTTCTATCATGCTTTGCTTAGGCAGAGTTATCCCTATGGCCAATTTGCTTTTATTCAATGATAGAGGCATTGATGATTATTACACAGCTGGTTCTTCAGGTTATACGATATACAAAATTTTAACGGCATTTCTATTCCAGGGAATTCCTCCAGATGAGAACTTGTTTAGCTTTTCGCGGTTATATATTGGTTTATTGCCCCTCTTGATGAGTGCGGGGTATTTGTGTGTTTATAAAGGGAGAGCCATGCGGTGGTGTCTATTGCTGATGATCGCTGTGTTTTTGGCCATGTCCTACAATGCCCCCATTGATATTTACAGATGGCTATGGAAACTCCCACTCTATCATTCGATGAATAATCCTGCCAAGCATTATGATTATTACATTTTATTCATTATTGGTATCATGGCTGGCGGTTTTTTACATTGGCTTGGGAATAAAAGCAATAGAAATATGCGACTATTTATATCGCTAATTGTCTGGTTTGGTTTTTCATTAGTTTTTTTTAACAATATGTCAACACATAGGAATCTTTTTGTTCATACAAAGCCAGCTGTCACCAAAGGATTTTTTTATCATGTGCAAGGTGTAGCATTGCCACGGTATGATGAGAGGCCTGATAATGCGAATTATTATTTTAATGTTTTGAAGAACATAGGAACAATTGACTGGAAAGCCAACATTTTTTTTGGCGAGGCGGCTATCCCAAAGTATTTTGTATATGCAGACAACACGATGATCCCCAATGCGGAATACAAGGGAGAAGTGTATTTTGTGGGGAATGAAAATACAGTGACAAATGTGGACTTCACTCCCAATAAAATAACCGTCAGCGTTGATGCAAGGAAAGAAGAACGGCTAGTAATAAATCAAAATTACCATAAGAATTGGTATGTGGCAGGATATGATATTGAGAATTATAAAGGATTGTTGTCAATCTCTCGCATAGGACCGGGACAGCAAGTCCTGACTTTGATTTATCGGGAACCCGGCTTCGTAATTGGGTCACTTTTCAGTCTTGGTCTGTCGGTTACTCTTTTAGGTTTTATTATTATTTACAGGAGTTCAAGAACAAATGTTTTGTCCCGAATCCGGGCCGATAGATAATACTGTTTCGGCCATTATCCCATGTTATAACAGACGAGTCCAACTGAGAGATTGTTTGCGTTCGTTACTGCGGTTATCATGGCAGCCGGATGAAATCATTGTTGTCGACGATGGAAGTTCAGATGGTGCTTCGCAGATGATTCGAAGTGAATTTCCTACCATTATTCTAATAAGAAATGAAAAAAATTTAGGCGCGGCCGCATCGCGCAACAGAGCTGTTGAGATTGCGAAGGGCTCATGGCTTTGGTTTTTAGATTCGGATGTTATTGTCGAAAATCCGCACTGCCTGCAAGGGATGAGGGTGATCTTAAAGGCATGTGAGAACATAGGCGCGCTTGGGGGAGAGTATTCACATTATGGAAAGGAAATGCTTTATTGTCGAAAATATGTTTTTCCGAACGGAGAAACGATTTCCAGACGAATTCCAAAGGAACAATATCGAATGTTAGAATGTGATTATGTCCCAACAAATAATTGTATAGTCAAAAAGTCCCTGTTGGTAAATTTAGGTGGTTTCGATCCAGTCTATCGTGTTTCCTCTGAAGATTGTGAGCTTGGGTACAAGATTAAGCAAGCCAGGATGCGCAATGTCGTAGATTATCGGACGGCCGTATTCCACAACCTTGATGTTGAACGGCGACCAAGCGATTTGATGAAGGCGATTATTAACAGAGTACGGTTCGTCTTTAAGAATTTTACTATGAGAGAAATCATTTGCTTACCGTATTATGAGATTTCCTATATTTTCCGGAGCGGACAAATCAACAATGTGATGAGAAAAGATTATCAGGCCGTGAAACATCTGCCCCAAGGACTTAGGCAGATGGTAGAGCAAGGTGGAGAATTGCGTATTTTCGGTTTGATCGCGATTAGCATGTTGTATTTATTTTATCTTGTCACTGCATATATCTATAATTTACTAATGTTACCGTGGACATTGTATTCCAGATCAAAGCAAGGATATCTCTAAAGGAGTAGTACCATTATGCCGATTTCAGGACAATGCTTTACTTCTTCCCATGAATCTAACAGAACTAAAATAAACCAAATTATTATTTTAGGTGCAGGTATTTCTGGATTAAGTGCTGCCTGGAAATTTTCTGAAAATAATTACAAAGTAGAAATTATTGAAGCACATTCAGATATCGGGGGACTGGCAGGAACTTTTAAACAAGGCCCCTACCGCTTAGATTATGGTCCGCATTCATTTCATACCGAAAATAAGGAAATTTTGGGAGCAGTTTTAGGACTATTCGATCACCAATTAAAACCACGGCCGAGGGTTAGCAAGTTTTATTACAATGGTAAACTTCTTGATTACCCAATTACTGCTCAAAATGTTCTTCTCAATATGGGTTTACGTTCTGGATTCATGGCCGTCATGAGCTATTTAAATGGAAAATTCGTTAACGGTAGGCGATTTATTTACAAAAAAGAGTTAACAGTCGAAGAATGGGCTAAATCCAATTATGGCGAATATCTTTATAAGACTTTTTTTAAGCCTTACACCGAGCAATTTTGGAAAATTCCTTGCCATGAGTTATCGATTCAAAGCATCCCTGCCCACACGCGGCTGAGTTTTAGCAGAACTCTAAGAGCGCTATTTTTAAATAAAGTTCTTAGTTTGAAAGGATCGGTTGTCGATAGGGAACTACTCCCAACCTATTATCCAGAGACAGGATACGGAGAAATCTCAGGAAGAATTTACAAACATATAAAGGAAAATGTTAATTTACATTTAAACAGTCATGTAGTGTCGGTTTCTCAGTGTGCCAATGGAAGAATGCGTGTGCTTTATCAATGCCTTGGCGAGATCCGCTCGGCAGAAGGGGATTATGTAGTTTCCACCATGCCTATTACAAATTTAATTAGCACTATCACACCTTCTCCGCCTCAGGCAATACTCGATGCCTCTCATCATCTGGGTTTTCGCGCATTAATTATATTAGGAATGATCACGCGGAAGCAAAATGTTTTAAAATGCCAGTATCTTTATATGCTGCACCGACCTTATAACAGAATTTATGAAATGAATATGTTCAGCCCGAAAACTAGCCCAGAGCAGGAAAATATTGTTGCCGTAGAAATTCCATGTAAAGTAGACAGTCAAATTTGGCAATCAAGCAAAGAGGAAATTTTCAATATGTGTATAGGCAGTCTCAAGAAAGATGGGATTTTGTCCTTCGAAGAGGTAACTGATACTATGTTGCTCAAAGCCCCCCATGCATACCCTATTTATTATAAAAATTACGATCGTTATCTCAGCACGATCAAGGACTATCTTAAGGGATTTAAATCACTTGCTATTCTTGGTCGAAGCGGTGAGTACTTATACATGGATATTGACAAATGCATGGCCAGGGCCTTTAACTTGGTTGATACCTTCTGTGCCCATAAGCAATCCTTTAGTGAAATCACATGATTCTACGATTTTTCTATGTGAATTTTAAGGTGTATGACAAAGATTTAGACTAATGCAAAAACCATCTTTGCAAAGACCGACAGCCTTACCTACCCAAAGGCAATGGCATTCAACCTAAAAAATATTAAGGATTTCCCGCCTATTTTATTTATTACAACGGTTGTTTCAGTTACTATCGGTTCAATTTTTAACAATCCAACGTGTCTCAGCACCGACCCGGATTGGCGTTTATTTTACTTTCTAAATGCTTTCATTAATAAGGCCATTATTGAATACAAGCAATTTCCTTTGTGGTGTCCCTATATTAATGGTGGCTATCCGTTTGTTGGGCATCCGTTAAATTCATCCCTTTCATTATTTATCTTTCCTAATTTAATCTTTGGGGAAATTATCGGTTCTCGAGTTAATATTTTTATTATGCATCTTATCGGAGCCCTAGGGATGTATTACCTAACTAAAAAAATTTTAAATTTTAACAATATGGGAGCCATCGCATCAAGTTTATCTTTTAGTCTGTCAATTTATTTTGTTGCAGACTTATTCGGAGGAGACCTTGAAGAAATAAATTATTTTTTCATGCCAGTGGTTTTGGCCCTCTTTATTAGAGCCCACCATAATAAAATAGCCTTATGGTCCGCTTCAGTATTGCTATCGATGATTTTAAACTGCGGCGCCCTTTTGTTTGTAACAACGATGCTGCTTTTGTTTTTTTATGCAGTCTTAGAAGACATTTTTTCTATGCCAGACAAAAAAATGAGGAGGATGCCAAACTTAAAGCTATTTGGGATCATTCTATCTTTAATAATTTTATTGGGAACAGTAAAGATTTTTTCTCTCGTCCAATTGCTCATGCTTTACCCTCGACCCAAGAATCCGTTTGCTCAGCCTGCATTTATTGAATACGTCAAAATATTAGCTAGCACAATGCCCATGATAACATTGTTGTCTTTCATGACCCTTGCCTTAAATATGCGAAAAAATCTAAATTATCTGATAATGTTAGTGCTTTTTGGGGCTTTGTTATCAGGCGGCATACTGTATCAAACACTATGGCGTCTGCCCATCTTTAAATCAATGGATACGAATTATTATTTAGGACCGATTATGTTCATTTTTTGTATAACAGGAGGCAAGCTCTTCTCCGATTTTAAGGAAAAAAAATATAAAGTGATTAGAGGTATATTGCTATCGTTGCTTATATTGAATCTCTTTTCTATCGCATGGGTATGTCATAAATTGTACAGTCAGGCATTTTATACACCCGTTGATTCCATAAAAAAATATGATTTTTTTCAGCAGAAGAGTGCCCCCTACTTTGAAAATTTTAGTATTAAGGGATACCTTTTCCCCTTTGTTACCTTTGAAAAGATTCAACACTATCTTGAAAAAAGCTCATTCATTATTAAGAATTCAATAATACCATTTTTATTATCAGGGGAATTGAACAATGACAGAATTTTATTTGATATCAAGAAGGATCCGAACGAAGGGAAAGCCATTTCTCAAGGGAAAAGTTTTTTTCAAGTGAGATCATTGAACAACTTAGGTCATGATCACCGAACATTAAGAGCGATCGCCTATGCTAATATGTTACAGAATATTGGCACAATTGATGATGATATGGTGATAAAAATGCCTCAGAACGCTGTACCGAAATACTTTATAGGGGATCACGATGAAATAGTTAAAAATCCATCCTATCAAGGAGAAGTATATTTTCAGGACAATAAGGCCAACACAGCAGATATCACACATCTTGCTCCAAATACTATAAAAGTAAATGTTAAAATTTTTGAAGCGGACAAGTTGATTATAAACCAAAACTACCACAGCGGATGGAAGGCTAACAAAGGAGAGATAAAAAGTTACGAAGGTCTCATTTCAATTGATTTACAACAAAGGGGGGAATATGATGTTACTTTAAAATTTTCACCCGATTATTTTTGGATTGGACTGTTCATTTCAGGCATTTCATTTATCGGTTCTTTAACCCATTGTTTGCGAAAAGCTGTTCGCAACAGAGCATGAAAAAAGATATTGCCTAACAGGATCGTGAACTTCAATTGAAGATTTATGGAGATTTGTGTAATGTCCCCTTAATGAAGCTTTTTTAAGGACCGTTCTTTGTTATTGATCGTTTTTTTCATAGACCGGGCTGGGGTCAAGTTATCCACCAACTGATGAGGTTACTCACGGTGCCAGGCATGAAAGCTGGAAGGCAAACCATTCAGCGGTTCTATGCGGAACTGGTTTTAAGGCCGGTTTGCTTTTCAGTCTGTGTTTGTCTATCGTTCTTACGGGGTTGTTATTCATACAGGTCGAAAAAATTATGGCCGTCCAAAAATCAATTAAAAAATCAGTTCTTATATTCCTTACAGTTTTCATGGTTAGTTCTCTAGTTATTTTACAGGGTTCCATTTATTGGCAAACTATCTTGACTATTCATAATGGGAATCCCGATGAGGCGGTATTTACTTATCGACAGTTTGTTAAACATTATCGTAGACATCATCCTGATCTTTTGAGACAGGTTTTATATAAACAACTCAGACACCACGATATTTCGGTACGAATGAATGTGGCAGAAGTCATAGGTGAATTGAACGATCCCACCCTCCTCAGTGATCTTTGGAAAATCACCGTTACCGAAAAGACTCCCATTGTTCGCGATGCGGCTGTGGCCGGCATGATAAATTCGAAAGACAGATCTGTTGTTAAATATTTCGTCAGATTACTGAACGATAATCTTGTTGAGATAAGAAGAAAGGCAGCCTTCGGTTGCGGGGCTTTTGGCGATCAGACCATCTTGAATGAGCTGGAAGATGCATACCGCCATGAGAACGATGAGTTAACTAAATTTACGCTGGCGGCTGCTATGGTCAAATTGGGAGAAGAAAAAATGTTGAAAATAATCACAGAAGTCTTATTGGCTGATTCCGCCCCTGAGGTTAAGAAGGGCATCTTACGGGTATTGCATGGTTATGAAATGATTTTGGATACAAATATGTTACGGGAGATCATGGATAGAGAAACGAATCAGCATGTTAAGATTTGGGCTGCCTCTTTACTGGCCAGAAAAAAAGAAGGTAACGGTCTTGCGTATCTAAAAGATATTGTCTCTAATGACAAAATACATCCGCGGGTTAAGTCTGAGGCAGCTAAAGCTTTAAGTGAATTAGGTGTACTAGAATATGCTTATCCCTACGTATTGGAGCTGTTGAAAGAAAAGGATGATTGGGTTCGTGAAATGGCCATCGAGGATTTGGATGATTTTAAGGGATTTCCTCTGACACCGATATTGGGGGAGATTCTTTTACGCGATGAAAATAGTGTTATCCGTGAGATTGCGGCGTGGCAGCTTGGAGAGAGAAAAAACGTTGATGCCCTTCCTTATCTTGAAAGAGGACTCTATGATGAAAGCGCATTTGTAAGGACAGGAGTTATCGCAGCGCTCTACAAAATTTTAAAGGTCACGACAGGTGTTTAGGGTATACTTATGAATGAATTTTATTTTTGTTTTTCTTAAAGTGATCCATTAAAGGAAATTACATGAGGGTTATCCCTAGAAGAAAAGTAGAATTTTCTTTCCAAGAATTGCGCGAAATAGCAAGATGGCTTTTTTCAAGGAGGCGGTCAGATCCAATATCAGATTTTGAGAGGCAATTTGCGCGGTATGTAGGGGTTTCGCATGCGGTGGTTGTTCCGTCAGCGAGGGTGGGTTTGTCGCTCTTACTGGATAAGCTGGACCTTAAGCCTGGTGACGAAATTCTTCTTTCTGTATATAATTATCATGTGGTCCCCTTTTTGATCAAATCCAAGGGTTTTGTTCCCGTTTTTGTCGATATCGATCCCCTGACTTTTAATATGAAGGCGGAGCTGATTGAAGAGAAGATCACCCCAAAAACAAAATGTGTGATCGCAACCCATCTCTTTGGTCTGGCCTGCCGTATAGAAGAAATTGTTTCTATTTGTAAAAAGCATCGTTTGTTACTCATTGAAGATGCGACGCATGCCTGTGGCTGTGAAGTAGGAGGAAAGAAAGTCGGAAGTTTCGGGGATTTTTCATTTTTCAGTTTTGGAACAGGGAAGACTTTAATGGCGTTCGGTGGTGGCATGGTCGTCTCTCACAACGAGGCGTTGTTTGCGAAATTTAAAGAATATCTTCAAAGTTTTGGTGTCAGTCCGCGGAGTTTCGCTCAAAGCGTAAAACATAAATTAAAGGTTTTTTTGGAGGCCATTTTCACGAATAAGTTTTTTTTTACGGTTTTTGTTTATCCTTGTTTGTTTATTTTTCATTTTTTTCATTTCGATCCCGTTGAAAAGTTTACACGCGATTCATATACCAACGCCGACATCAATCCGGGTGGTAAAGCCTGCAGATTTTCTTGCCTGCAGGCAGTCATTGGGCTTTCGCAATTATGGAGAATCGACCATGTGAATGATCGAAAAATATTGTATGGTAAGACACTGCGAAAACTGTTGGAGGATATCAAAGAGGTACAGACAACTTTCGTACCTGATAACCGATCGCATGTCTTTTTGAGCTTTAACTTGATTGTTGATGACGTTGATAAATTGAGAAAATACCTGCTTTTTCATGGTGTGGATACCAAGCTGTGTCATATGAGGAACTGTAGCGTCTTCTTCGCTGGACACGACAACTATCCCGGTGCAGCCGCAATTGGGATGGGGATGATTGAACTGCCATGTTCGGCTCAGATGTCTATCCAGGATATTTATTATCAAGCAAATCTTATCAGAAAATTTTATGGGAGAGAGGTAAAGATTTTTTCCTAGTTTCTAGAAGGGTTGTCTTTACCCGTGAGTTCATGCCACAGATCGGGGTAAATACCGAATTTTCTATTATTATATTTGAGTTTTTGAAAATCACGGTTTGTCGGCCAGGAATGGTAGGAGGCTGATTTATCCGATAGATTAATCGAGCGGGACGGTTTTCTCTATGACAAATTTGCTGGTTCCTTTCTCTTTGACAATCGTTGATTCAAATTTAATACTCCCAAGATTAAAATACTGGAGCTGGATGTGAAGGGCCGTGGCCCGAAGATGAGCCACGAGTTTGTCGGGTTGGATGTTAATCAATTTATAAGCCCCATCGTAAATGAGGAAGTTTAATTTGGCAATATCGTTAGTCACCAAAAGATCAATAGGCTCAAATTTAACGGTTAAGGTTTTCCTAAAATCCTCTTCAAGGACCACCTCCAGATCTTTGACGGTTATGTTTTTGGCAGGATAGCCGCTGATATTCTTGAGATATAAACCACTCGTATCATAATCCACGAGGAAAGTTAAGAGGGGCACCATTTTTCGATACCGCTCACGGCCTATAGTTATTACCAAAAAGATAATAATGATAAGGGTGACTAATAAGAGGGTACTGAGAATAATAATCAAAAGATCTTTTGTCTGAGGATCGAAGGGAATTGATATCATATCGGCCTCCTTTGGGAAGTATTGTAGCACAGACCTCCCCCCATCACTAATCCAAAACTCCTCCTTGCTTTAACTACTCCTCACAAAGAGGTAAAGAATCCTTCTAAGGAAAATAATACTTATCCTTTAAATTGATTCTCTTTTTTTTACTTGTTATACTTATTATATATTAAGTTAGGGTATTTACTGGAATGTTTCATCGCTAAGGGTTTTCACAATGAAAATAGGCGAAGCTTTAGTAAAGGCCAATTTAATCACCGAAGATCAGCTTCAAAAAGTTCTGGAGCAGCAGGAGAGAACCCATGAGCGGATTGGTGACATTGTCATCAAGATGGGACTCGTCACGCCCGAAGTCTTGGCCCCTGTTTTGGCAAAGTTTTTTCATATTCCCTTTGTCCCACTTAAAGAGATTTATAAAAACATCCAGCCCGAAGTCATCGATCTTGTCCCACTTGAATTAGCTCAACGATTCACAATTATTCCCCTTGAAGTAGAAGATAAATACTTAACCGTCGCGATGTTCGATCCTTTGGACTTGGTGGCTATTGATACTTTGCAATTAAAGTTGGGATATAAGATCAGGTCTGTCGTGGCTGTCGAGACGGAAATTACTGAGGCCATTGATTATTGCTATCATAATTTGCCTAGGTTGAAAGAGTCGGTGGCCAGCTTTATCGATACCGAGATTGATGTTCAGCCGGCCACAGAGGAGGATACCACAAAGCAATTTGATGCTAGTGATAAGCCAGTTGTGCAATATGTCAAGTCCCTTATTGTACAGGGGATCAATAGCCGGGCTAGTGACATCATTTTGGACCCTAAGATGGATACGGTTGACCTACGGTTTCGCATTGATGGGGTTTTACATCAAATAGATCCCCCCCCTAAGGCTATGTTATCGGCGATTAATGCACGCATAAAAATTTTATCGGGATTGGATATCGCCGAACGCCGTCTTCCAAAAGATGGCCGCTTTCGTGTGAAGGTGGGAAACACGGAAGTGGATGTGCGTACCTCGACATTTCCGACCATATATGGAGAAAGCATTGTTTTGCGTTTACTGGACACCAGCCATCCCTTATTGGGATTGGAACAACTCGGTTTCGAAAAAGACGATCTCAAAAAATATAGGGAATTGCTGGGACAACCTTATGGGCTTATTCTTGTTACGGGCCCAACGGGAAGCGGTAAGACAACCACGCTTTATACGTCTTTAAACGAATTAAAATCAACGACCAAAAACATTTTAACATTAGAAGATCCCGTAGAGTATCGCCTGCCCTTTATTAAGCAATCGCAGATTAATCCGCAAATAGGATTCACCTTTGCGAGCGGTTTGCGCTCGATGCTTCGTCAGGACCCTGATGTCATTATGGTAGGTGAAATTCGGGATCGGGAAACGGCCGAAATTGCTATCCATGCGGCGTTGACGGGACATTTGGTTTTATCGACGCTGCATACCAATGATGCATCTGGCGCCCCTGTGCGCCTTATTAATATGGGGATCGAGCCCTATTTGATTACCTCTTCGTTACTGGGGGTTGTGGCCCAGAGATTAATTCGCGTTATCTGTCCTCATTGTCATCAAGTTTATAAAATTGATCAAGGAATGTGGGATAAGATACCTTTTAGCCAGGAATTGACCAGTTTTTGTCGGGGGAACGGATGTGAGCAATGTTTTCGTAGCGGCTATAAGGGAAGGATGGGAATCTATGAGATCCTGATGATGGATCAGGAGATAAGTAACTGTATCCTGGCGTGTTCTTCTAGTGAAGAAATACGTAAAGTGGCGCAGAAGAACGGGATGAGGACCCTTAAGCAAATTGGTATTGAAAAAATCCAACAGGGCGTTACCTCACCGGAAGAAGTATTAAGGATCACGCAGAAGGCTTCGGAGGGTTAAGTTATGTTCTTAAAATTTTCCGCGACAGACAGTAAATCGGGTTCTCGCGTGAGCGAGGTGGTAGAGGCGGAAAGCATGCCAGCGTTGATCAATCGTTTGAAAAGCGAGGGCTATGAGCATATTCGGGTCTTACCCGTGACAACAACAAAAAGAAGAAAGAGAGAATGGGTCTTGCCCCACCGAGTGAGCGGTAAGGAATTAAAAATCGTGACCCGGCAGTTGGCCGTGACCTTAGCGGCGGGGTTTATGCTGACGGAGGCGTTGGAGTCAATCGCCGGAGATCTTGAAAACACCTATTTTTCGCGTATCATTCATAACATCAAAGAGGACGTTAGTGCCGGGACGATATTCTCAGCGGCCTTAGCCAAATACCCAAAGATTTTTAGTAAAAGTTATGTTGCGATCATTAAATCAGGGGAAGCCACTGGCTGGCTTCATAAAACATTAGCTAACCTCGCCCAGTATCTGGAAAATAACGAGCGTCTGCGCGAAAAAGTTAAGGCCTCTGTCAGCTATCCGTTATTTGTTCTGTTTTTTGCAATTTTTATTGTGACGGTGATTGTGGTCTTTATCATCCCCCGTTTCGAAGGGATGTTTTCCCAACTTAATGCGGAGTTACCTTTGATAACACGGCTATTGGTGGGCACCAGCGAATTTCTAATCGAAAAAACACCTTTCATTCTTATCGGGTTGTTCCTACTTACAATGTTTGTGCTTCTTTCTCTCCGGTTTAAGAAAGTTCAATATCTAGCCGATGCTTTAATATTGAAAATACCTTTAGTGGGGAAGGAGATCATCCATAAAAGTCTTATTGCGAGATTTTGCCGCACGTTGGGATTTCTGATTTCCGGTGGCGTCTCCTTATCGACATCGCTCAACATTACTTCGGAAATCACTAAACATTGCCAAATGCAGGATAGCATCCAAGCTATTAATGAGCATATTGTGGCCGGCGGAATGATCTCCGAACAAATAAAGACTCAGCCGCTGTTCCCGAATTTAGTTTATAAAATGGTTTTACTGGGAGAGAGGGTCGGAAAGCTCGATGAGATGCTTAATCGCACGGCTGATTACTATGAAGAAGAGATCGAATTCTCCTTGCAAAAACTTACCGCCTTACTTGAGCCGGCGCTCATTGTTTTTGTTGGGGGACTTGTTTTTGTTATTGTGGTCGCCCTGTATTTACCAATCTTTCGTATCTCGGAACTGATAAAGTAAGAATCGACCGTGAATAAGAAAAAAGCCTTTACATTTATGGAAATGGTCATTGTCGTGTTTATCATCGGCGCTCTGGCGGCGATTTCTACTCCTTTTTATTTGCGACATGTCAATAAAGCGATCGCGCAGGAGGCTGTCTCTATGATGGCGATGATACGTGAAGCCCTCAGAGATTATCATATTAACAACAATGTTTATTATGACGTTCAGAGCGGTAATTTGCCTAATCTGCCAACGAGTGGGGTAGGCATTGATGCGGGCGTTGCTCAATATTTTTCGAATCATTGTTATACCGTCCGATCGACCCAATTGTCATCGCCGCGTTTTACCAATCCGGGTCCAAAGGATTTTATTATTCACGTTGACGGCTCCGCGAGTGTGGCTTGCGGATCATCGAATTGTGCCTTAAAAAGTCAGCGGGTTTCGCAATTCCAGTTGGAAATGGATAACACCGGCCGCATTTTTGTTTCGTATGATGGCGGTGTCCATTGGCAATCCTATTGATGTTTTAAAGATGAAATTGAGATGAATCACGATCGCCATCACGGTAAAAATGGCTTGACTTTAGTGGAATCGTTGGTATGCCTTTTACTATTGTCTTTCTTGTTGGTATCGGGGGTAAATATTTATTTTAATGCCGATGAAATTTTAGCCTTGGCAGTCCATAAGAAGATTGCTGGACAAATCGCTAATAGTAAATTGGAGGAGTTGAGGCATAATGGGTATCACCTGTTACCGGATCCCAATAATTTACCTCCACCCGATGTGGTTTATGTAGGAGGCCTTGTGGCCCAACGATCTATTAAGGTTACTGATAGAGATGAACCACCGGGAGACAATATTGTTGATTATAAAGAAGTTTCTGTGAATGTGGACTGGTCGGAAGCCAATAATCCTATGAATCGTCATGTCCAGATGACGACACTGATTGCCCCATGAGAAATTCAAAAGCAACTACTTTAATTGAACTATTGGTAGGTTTTCTTATTGCTACCATGCTTGTTTTGATGATCGGCTCTATTTTGGCCATAGGGAATACAAGAGCGAAGAGATTGCGAGATGAGTCTTCTATTTCTAACAATATCTCTTATGCGTACAAATTTATGCACAATCGTATTCGAAAAGCGAAAAATATTACCCAGGATACGCCTACCGATCCTGTATGGCTTGGGTCGCGATTAATTGTAGATAATGGAAGCGCGGGCATGGGAGCGTTAGGTGTCCTGCAATATTCCGATCGAAAAGAATTTGTCTATCTGCCTAATAAAAATGACATTGGGAGAAAAGAGGTTTTTTTATCTGTTCCTCGAACAGGTAATAATGATATTAATTTTAATTTTACGCAAGATGGGAACATTGTATATGTCAATATACAGGGCCAATACCATAATATTCCATTCTTTCAGAATACCAGCATTGCCAAGAGGATTCAATGAACAATAAAGGATCCCTCTTAGTTGTAACATTAACGTTCGTTTTGATTTTTACGCTGTTGGGCTTCGGGGCTATCCGCTTAGCGGGATTACAGAATGAATTGGCAGAAAAGCAGGAGTGGTCAATGGAAGCCTTTTGGCTTGCCGACGGAGCCGTAGCGAGGGCATCACAGCAACTACCGACCAAATTATTTCCAGCGGGCCAATATGTTAATATTCCTTTAGGGAACGGCACGTATGATGTATCGTCAGCACGGGATGTTATCAAGGATTCTCAAGGAAATGTTATCTATACGTATCAGTTTCAGTGGGTGATTGATGCACAAGGGACGGTCCGTAACCAGAACAGAAAAATTCATGCCATTTTAAGTGCTCTTGATATGCGATTCAATATTATGACGCGTGGGACGATTAAAGATATGGATAAGTGCCCTCAGTCTAGTATCATTATTGATTGTACTCTGGTAAAAGAACATGCTAATTTCTCCTTAGATAATTTTTTTCAGGGATTAAACACTGCGGCGATTAAAAATATGGCGGATTATACTTATAGGGACCCGAATAATGCGGGAGATGTCAATCCTATCTCAGGGCTCACGGTTGTCAATTTGGTTGAGAAATCTTCTTTGAATATTACAACAGATAATAGCAATGGTACTGTTCTTTTGATTGTGGATACAACGGCTGTTAGTGGAAATCCTCAGAAACCTCCTCAGATAAATATTGAAGGAAATCCATATTTTTTTGGTGTCATTTGGATTAGGGGGGAGGCGAAGATTACAGGGACGTCCAGGATCAATGGAGCCGTTGTTGTGGAGGGGGCTTCTATGGAAGAAACAAAACTTTCAGGAAACTTAACTTTAGAATATGATGAAGAAGCCATTGAGAGGGCAGTGAGTTTGTTGGGATATTCGCATTTGGTCCCACCGGGTCCAATTAAAATTATTAACTGGGAAGAAATCTGATGAGTCTGGAACAAGAGCCAATTTTAAGCCCTATCATTACACTGACGGTGAACTCACCGGCGGAATTACGGAATATTTTGCAAGAACGCAAGCAAAAGAAACTCAATACCTCCCGCTACGTCAGTTTTGCGGTCACGGACCAAAGGGTCATTACGCAATTGTTCCAGTTTAAAAATGTGACTAAAAAAAATATAGAAATTTCGTTGATCACGGAAGTTGCCGATCTTCTTTCTTTACCCGCACGGGACATCATTTTGGATTTTCAGATACTTCATGCTGATTCGCAATACATCAAGGGTGTTTTTGTCACCGCCCCAAAATCTTTGGTGGAAGAATATTTGGGGGTCTTGGATGATCTGCAGTTGATTCCGGTCAAAATGATATCCTCGTTGATGTCCAGCATGGAATCCTTTTTTTTACGCTTTAAAGAAAGTCAAGAGAGGGTCTGTGTCATTGACACTACGGCGAATAACATCTTACATTTTTTTGCGGTTGAGGAAGGATTCTGCCGGTTATTAAGGAGGGTCGACTATGAATCTGAAAGCGAATTTCATCGGATTGTCATACAATGCCTCCAGAATGCCTATGCCCGCAGCGATTCAAAAAAACTCGATGCTATTTATTTTTTAGGGAATATCAATGATAAGTTTATACTTTCAAAAATAAAGGAAAATTTTGATGCTGAGGTACACGCCCATGAACTCGATTTCCGCCTGTCTCTGAAGTCGTGGAAGGTGAAATACAATTTAAACCTATTTAAAGATTATGTTTTTTCCGTCAGAACACGTAATTTGATTTTTTGTTTGACCTATGCGATTCTTTTTTTACTCTTATGTCAGACGGTTTTGTTGGCTGTCGATATAAAAGGTAACATCATCTTGAATAGAAATATGAAAATGACGTATACCGATAACCAATATGAATATGCGCAATCCTTGTTGAAGGAACTGAGTCAAAAATGAAGTCTTTTTATAAAAAATTTTTACGCTATTTCAATATTGAATTGAATTTTCGAATCTCTTTGCTTCTCATTGTTTTGTTATCCTTGATCATTTATTTGGAGAAAAGGATACTTTATGAGAAGGAGCAGGAAGGAGCCCACGTGCGAGAGGCCATGAAGCTTGTCCACCAAATTCCCTTCATGCAGGCGGCGATTGACGCACGACAAAAGGCTTATATGGAAAAGGTGAAACGTCAAGAGGAAGAATATCGCCGGCAGGAAGAAGATCGCAGGAAGGAAGAGCTTCAAGTCATGCCGGAGTCAACGGAAATTCAAGAAGTCAAGGAGCCGCTTTTGCAGGGAGTGAGTATTAGGGAGGATGTCCCAAGTGTGTTGATTGACGGTGTGATTTATGAGAAAGGCCAGAAGGTCGATCACTATTTGATTGTTGATATCAACGTTCAGGAAGTTATTCTGGAAGATGAAAACACAGGTGAGATCAAGAAATTATTTTTTAAGTTGGATGAACTCATGAAAAAAGAGCTCATGAAACAAGAACAGTAAAATCTGTGTGAATATATCCAATGTTTTTTAGCCGCAATGCTGTTTTCTATCTTGATGGGTTACCTTTGCACTTCAGTCACAGCATAGACACTCGGACCGCTTTTCAATTTAAAACACAAGATGCATGTAAGTCATGATCACCATCACCAGCCTTACGCAGAATTTTACCGGTCGCACTCTCCTTAAGGATGTCAGTCTAAGTATTTTTGCCAATGAAAAAATCGGTCTCACCGGCCCCAACGGGGCAGGAAAATCGACACTGTTTCATTTGATTTTGGGTGATATGGAACCCACCGGCGGCACGATTCAGATTCAGAAAAATCTCAATATCGGCTACCTTCCGCAAGAAGCGCATTTTGATTCCAAACGTACGGTCTTAGAAGAATTAACGGCCGGTGACAGTCGTATCGTCGCCCTTTTGGACGAGAAACAAAAGATCGAAGAAGAAAACAAAGCAGATAGTCCGCGCTATGGCGATATCCTTCATGAACTTGAGGCGCTTGGGATTTATGAGCTCGAGCATAAGGCCGAGAAAATCTTAATGGGGTTAGGCTTTAAAACCGAAGATTTTCATAAAGCGATTAAGACTTTAAGCGGTGGTTGGCAGATGCGTACCCTCTTAGCTAAGATGCTTACTTATCCATATGATTTGCTTTTACTCGATGAGCCCACCAATTACTTGGATTTGGACGCCACATTGTGGCTTAAAGATTTTTTAGAAAATTATAAGGGCACGTTTGTCATGATTTCCCACGATAAAGTTTTTTTGAACGATGTGACCAATTATACCATTGTGCTTGAGAACGCTAAGATGAATAAGGTGAAAGGTAATTATCAAACTTATGAAACCGCTAAAGAAATCGAACAGCGTACGCTCGCAAAGAAACAAAAGGTCATTGAAAAACGCAAAGGGCAGCTGGAGCGTTTTACCCAGCGTTTTCATGCGCAACCCAACCGTGCCGCGGCAGTGCGTAGTAAACGCAAAATGATTGCACGCCTCGAACAAGAACAAGAAAATATTGAAATCCCACAGGAGATCAAAAGTATTAGGGATTTTGAGTTTCCGCCAACGAGGCGTAGCGGTGAGTTGGTGATCACCCTGCAAAGGGTTTCTAAAGCTTACGGCGAAAAGGTTGTTTATAGCGACCTGGATTTTGAAATCACCCGCGGCCAGAAAATTTGTCTGGTCGGTCCCAACGGCGCAGGAAAATCGACTCTTCTAAAAATGTTAGGTGGCGTGATTGAGTCTGACAAAGGCCATCGCAAATTAGGATTTAACGTTGACTTGGGATATTTTTCGCAGACGCGCTTGGATGTGCTGCAGCCAGAGCGCAGCGCCTTTGATGAGGTTGTCTCGGCCGTTGGCGGTAGCATCCCGGCCGTTAAAGTAAGGACCTTACTTGGAATTTTTAATTTTCGCGGGGATGATGTATTTAAACCGGTTAGAGTTCTTTCGGGCGGGGAAAAAAGTAGGCTTATCCTGGCTAAGCTTCTTATTAATCCTCCGAATTTTATTCTGCTCGATGAACCAACGACCCACCTTGATATTGACGGCGTAGAGGCTCTCACACGATGTTTTAAAGCCTACGAGGGAAGTTTGTGTTTTATCAGCCACGATTTGTTTTTTGTCAAAGAAATCGCCAACACAATTGTGGAAGTAAACAACAGGAGACTTTTTTCGTATCCCGGTGGCCTCGATTATTATCTGGACAAAAAAGATGAGCGTGAGGAACCGCTTCAGGCTGAAGAAAGACGTATCAAAACTGAACAGCGTGAGCAAAGAAAAGAAGAACGAAAAAAGCAAGAGTTAATTGAAACCGAACTCCATCGCCAGCACAAGCAGGCACTTAAGCGCATCAATGAAGTTAAAACCGAAATCAAAAATCTTGAGCAAGAAAAAAAAGAGCTTGAGACAGAAAGTTATGTAAAATCGCGTGTGCTAGCTGATTCCTTTGGGAAGGATCAACAGCTTCTCAAAGAATATGGGCAGCGTCTGAAGTGGATTCCCAAACGCCTGCGGGAAATCGAGATGCGGATAAAGCAATTGATTGAAGAAAGAAATAGAATTAATAAATAGAGAAGTTTGGTACTTTATCGTTATGATATAATTTTAGCGTCTATGCGAAGAATAATTGTATGTCTGATTATTGTCTTGTTTTTGTGTGGCTGTGCCAAGCTTACCCATCTTCAGGAACTTTTAACCCTTAAGGCCATGAGCGATAATCGGGATTTACAAGAAAAATATGTCAATAAACAGAACGCTAGTTTCGAAAAAATTCTCGAGGCCTATAAAAATAATTCCTTAGGGAATTATTCGGATAAAAAGAGTATTGTAAAAGCCTTCGGCGAACCGCTTCTGATCAAAGAAATAGCGCGAGATAATCAAAATTTAGAGCGCTGGCTCTATCGCCACGCTGTTAAAGTTAATTCCGAAAAGGTTTATCTCTATTTCGATCAGACAGGCAAACTCATTGATTGGGAATACATCCAACCCAAATTCACCTCCCAGCCAGCCCATGAGGTCAATCCACAAATCTGAACTAGAATCAGTTTATCGACGCCTTTTTAAAAAATTCGGCCCGCAACATTGGTGGCCGGGGGAAACCACTTTAGAGATTATGGTGGGAGCGGTTTTAACCCAAAACACCAATTGGGGTAATGTGGAAAAGGCGATTCAGAATTTAAAAAGAGCAAGAGTTTTGACGCTCAAGGCGTTGGCGAAGATTTCTCAAGAAAAATTAGGCCAGCTCATTCGTCCGTCGGGATATTTCAATGTCAAGGCCAAACGGCTTAAGCATTTGATTGATTTTGTCATGCAAGAATATCACGGTGACCTTAAAAAAATGAAAAGAGAATCCCTGGCGGTGCTGCGCCAAAAACTGCTGGAAGTGAAAGGCATCGGTCCGGAGACGGCCGATTCGATACTACTGTATGCGTTTGATAAACCTATTTTTGTGGTGGATGCGTATACGAAGCGATTTTTAAGCCGACATAATTTTGTTACTCCGGTGGCTCAATATCATGATGTGCAAAAGGCATTTATGGATGGCCTTCCTCACGACGTCCCAAAATTCAACGAATACCACGCCTTAATGGTTCGCCTCGGTAAGGAGCTGTGCCGCCCAACGCCTCTGTGTGCGGTCTGTCCCTTAAAGGACTTTCATTATTCGCTTATTTATAAATGCCATCGCTGCCATCGGGCTTTATTAGAGAAGAGAGAGCGTTTGCGTGATGTTTCCTATCCGCAATGTTATGTATGTCGGAATTGTCACCGAAAGACGTAAAGTTGCCACCTTTACAAAAGGACGGATGGGGAATATACTTGTTTATAGATAAACAAGGCCGTCCCGCCGGAGTGCGGCGGGACGAGCCTCGTTCCGCCAAGAGTTGTGGCGGAAGGAAAATGACGGGAGGTTCCCTATGTTAGCCTGTCTATGGTATGATCTTATGTTTATTGATGATGGCATTTGGTTTACGGGTTTGTTGGTTTTCTTGTTAGTGTGGGTTATTTTTGTGCCGGTGGCTGTTACGTCGCGCCTTGAAAAAATCATTCAGCTCTTGAAAGAGAAAAAGTAAAGAATTTTAACGGCATATTCCCTTATTATATGAGTTCCCGAGTCATAGTCCATGTCGATATGGACGCCTTTTTTGCCGCGGTTGAGCAAAGGGACAATCCCAACCTACGCGGTCGTCCTGTGGTAGTGGGCGCGGACCCCAAAGGCGGCCGTGGCCGAGGGGTCGTCTCGACCTGCTCGTACGAAGCTCGACGCTACGGCATTCATTCCGCCCAGCCGATTTCACAAGCTTATCGCTTGTGTCCACAAGCCACTTTTCTTCCTATAGACGGCAAAAAATATCATCGCGCCTCACAGGAGATTTTTGACATCCTTTATGATTTTACGCCAGACATTGAACCCATCAGTATTGATGAAGCTTTTTTGGATATCACAGGAAGTTACCATTTTTACAAAACGCCTTTGGCGACTGCTCAGGCTATCAAAAAGCGCATTTGGGAAGAGGTGCAATTAACCTGTTCGATTGGCATCGCGCCCAACAAAATGGTCGCCAAAATTACCTCAGATATTTGTAAACCTAATGGTTTGCTGGAAGTCAAAGAAGAAAATCTGTTTGAATTCTTATGGCCGCTTTCCGTCGATAAACTTTGGGGGGTCGGCCCAAAGACACAGGTCGTTTTAGCCAAAATGGGGATTAAGACGGTTGGCGAATTGGCGCAAGTGCCGCTGGATACTTTGTGTGGACAATTTGGTGAGGTGGGCCGTCACCTATTTGACCTATCGCATGGGATTGACCAGCGGCCGGTCGAGGTTTGTGAGGAGATAAAGTCTGTCAGTCATGAGCATACCTTTGATAGGGATACCCAAGATTTAGAAAAAATTGATAAGGCGTTATTATATTTGAGCGAAAGGGTCTCGCGCCGCCTTAGAAAAAATGATTTGAAGGGAAGGACGTTAATGGTTAAGATACGTCTTAAGGGATTTAAGACCTACACGCGAGCGCATACCTTTGATAGCCGCACCAATTTCGTGGACGATATTTATAAAGGTGCCAAAAAGATTTTTGAGGAGTTCTACAAAAAAGGCATGGCGATTCGGCTGATAGGTGTAAGAATATCGCATTTCACCGATCCTTATGTTCAGGAAAGTTTATTTGTTGATGAAGGCAAAGAAAAACGCGAAAAGGTTCATCATGTGGTCGATCTCATCAAGGACCGTTTTGGCGAAGAGGCCATTCATCGAGGGAGAGAGTAAAATATGGACATAAAATTTGAAAATTTAAATTCATTTTTTGAAAAAATCAAAAACATAGGTTTCTTGCAAAGAGTTTTTTTCTGGAGCTGGCGTCAGATAAGAAATTTGAGCTACGATGCCTATAAGGAATTTGCAGAATTGTTAGGGACGCTAAATCGTGTAACTACAGAAGTAGAGGAATCGAAAAAGTCAATTGCAGTTTTGGAAAATGATAACGATCATCTTAAGTCTGAAAAAGATAAGCTGGACAGGTCTCTTGAAAGCACAAAAGAAAAGATAGAAAAACTTACGGATGAAGTATCAAAGCTCAATCAGAAAAATGCGGTTTTTGAACAAACCGTGACAGATCGTAAAAGCGAATATGACAATAAAGTCGCAACCCTTGATAGTGTGATAAAGCGGAATCAAGAAGAACGAGAAAAAGAAAAAGATGAACTTCACAAGCAGGAGATTCAGCGGCTCGAGTCAATGAAAGAAACATGGGTTAAGCACCAAGATAATGTTAAGAATTTTATCAAGGATATATGCTTGAGATGTAATATTGAGTATGTTGACAAAGTTCCTTTCAAAGGGAATCCTGACAATACGATCAAAATATGCGATGAATTTGTTATTTTTGATGCCAAAAGTCCAAAATCACTAGAAGATTTGAAAAATTTTCCGTTATACATCAAGGATCAAGCTGAGCGTGTCGTGAAATATATCAAAGAGAATAATGTTCGTAGAGATATTTATTTCGTCATTCCGTTAAATAGTGCCGAAGTTCTTGAAAAATTTTATTATAACATGGCGGACTACAACGTCTATGTGGTCACTCTCGATGTACTTGAACCTCTTATGCTCTCTTTAAAGAAGATAGAGAGTTATGAATTTATGAATCAATTAACTCCTGAGGAACGAGAGAATATTTGCAGAATAATTGGTAAATTTGCTCATATGACAAAACGAAGAATACAGATTGACCATTTTTTTGCTCGGGAATTTCTTAATATCTTGACTAAATGCGAAGCCGATCTCCCAGGTGATATTCTTCAGGAAGTAGGCAATTTTGAAAAGGCAGAAATGCTAAATCCCCCTCAAGCGAGGCGTACCAAGCAAATTCCGACTCTAGAATTAGAATCTGATACTCAGAAAATTCAAAGAGAGGCTGAAGCAAAAGGAATTAGCTTTCCATCTTCTGTGCAAAAGGATTTAAAAGGTTTACCTCTTTACGAAGACGAACAAATAGCAAAGGATGGTATTAAAACTCCATGATTGCTATTCTGTTAAAACGTTTCGATGCTACACTTCCCTAATTTTTCCCCTTCAGAAGTTTGCGCTTTCGTCACAGATCGCTCAGTGGATTTTGCTCGCCCGAAAGAGGGTGAGCCGTTCACTGGATTTCAAAAGCATTTTTTGTTTGCCCAACTACGGAAGGCCATCGAGACAATTGTGACTATTCGACAGGTTCATGGTCGCCGTGTTATCGTGGTGACACCGCGTTATTTAAGGGATACGAAAATAACCGAAGCAGATGGGGTCATCACCGATATCTCCGATTGTGCGCTCACTGTGCGCACCGCGGATTGTCTGTCGATGTTTATCTTTGATCCTAAGCATAAAGCCATTGGTCTGGTGCATGCAGGCTGGCGCGGCACCAAGAAAGAAATCATTCCCCATGCGATCCGTTTAATGAAAGAGAAATTCGATTCCCAACCTAAAGATTTGAAGGTGGCGTTTGGTCCTTCGATTCGAGCGTGCTGTTATCAAGTTGGAGATGAATTTAAGAAATATTTTCCTCAGGAGACGGTACAAAGAAATACGGGATTATATTTCGATTTGCCTTTAGCCAACCGAAATCAGTTATTACGTTTCGGTGTCCATCGAAAAAATATTTTTGATTGTGAATTGTGTACGTGTTGTGACAAACAATTTTTTTCTTATCGTCGAGAAGGAGAGAAGACCGGTCGCATGATTTCGCTTTTAATGTTAAAAAGCTAATTGCAAAATAAAGTAAAACCAGTATAATGGCCAACATGTATATTGTGATTTTTATCACTGCGAAAGACAAAGAAGAGGCGCAGAAAATAGGACAACACCTAGTCTCTCAAAAATTAGCCGCCTGTGTCAATATTGTCTCGGGCATCGATTCTATTTTTTGGTGGGAGAACAAAGTCGATACGGCCCAAGAGGCTTTGCTTATCGTAAAGAGCAGAAGGAATGTGTTTAATGATATCGTGAAAGCAGTACGTTCTATCCATAGCTATAGTGTTCCGGAAATTATTGCCTTTCCCATTCAGTTTGGTTTGAAAGACTACCTTAAATGGATTGATGATTCTGTTAAACCTAGGAGAAAAAAATGAAGAAAATATTTATTTTATTTGTTTTTTTGTTCTTCGTTTGTTGCTTGTTGCCTGGGAGGGCGCTGGAAGCTCAATTGCTTACTTTCTTAGAGAATCCACTCCTCAATAAACAGGCCCCGGATTTTACTTTGCCGACTTTGAGTGGACAACCGACGAGCCTATCGCAGTTGCGCGATGGCAAAAGTGCCATCCTTTTCTTTTGGGCCACGTGGTGTCCGCATTGCCGCGTTCAACTCAAGGAATTGTCGGTCATGAAGGCTGATATCGAGGTCAAAGGGATTAAGGTTCTTTTGGTGGATGTGGGTGAAAGCAGTCAGCAGGTCGGAAATTATATGAAGAAAAATAATATTAATTATGAAGTTTTCTTGGATGAAGATTCAAAGGTCTCGGATGAGTATAATTTGATAGGTGTTCCCACCTATTTCTTGATTGGCGCTGACGGTGTGATTAAAGCTGTTGACCATGCAATCCCCTCAGATTACGTTGAGATTCTCACCGTAGATCCAAAGGAAGGTTAGTGTTAAAAGTTTTGAGCTTTCTTTAAAACGGAAATATTGTCCACCAGATTGGCCTTCAGGCGCAGTTTGGTTAAGAATTCGTTGAAGGTGACACTTTTGCTTTCAGCCAAAAGCATCTCTTTTATTTTATCTTTTTCCTTCTCAAACTCAGCCTCCTCAATAGGTTGATATTTCTCTAAATAAAGAAAACCATATCCCTTTCCTATCTCAATGACCGGGCTTAATTTGTTTTCATCATTGAGGCTGAAGGCCGTTTCTTGAAAAGTTTTGGAGATACCAATTTTAGGTAAATACTCCTCTCGTGCAAATAAGGGCGTTTGGTCAACAGGAAAACCTAAATTCTTGGCAAACTTGCCAAATTCTTCATTGGCAGTTGGCCATTGCTCTTTCAGTGTCTTAAGGGCACGCTCAGCTTCCTGTTTGGCTAATTCTTTCGCCCCCTCCAAAAGCATCGCTTCTTTGACGCGTTCCTTCGCCTCCTCAAATTCAGGAAGATATGATTCCTTTCTCTCTTTCAGTTGCAGAATATAATACCCTTTCGCTGTCTCAAGGGGCTCGCTGATTTGACTTGGCTGCAAGGCAAAGGCCTTCAATAAAATATCATAAGGCCAACCCAGTTTCAGATTAGGCTGTTCAAGACTAAAAAAGCCACTGCTCTGAACGGTGAGTTGATGTTTTTTAGCGACACTCTCAATATCATAAGTTGCTTTAAGTTCCTCAGAAACGTTTTTCACTTGGGAGGATATGGCTGCCTTTTCCGCATCGGTAGTTTGAGGGGATAACTCCCAGACAAGATAGTCCACATTGATGCTGTTGGGGATAAAAAATTTTTCTTTGTTGGTGTCATAAAAAGATTTGGCTTGACTCTCGTCAAAATTAACTTGATTTTTGAAATTTTCAGAAGGGAATAATACATAACTGACTTGTACCTTCTCATTTTTCTTTTTATAAGCTTCATAAATTTCCTCAGGAGTGACCGTGACCAGAAACGTTTCTTGTTGGAATAATTTCTTCAACTTAAGGGATTCCCGAATACTCTCCTCAAAGTCCCGCGGCCGTATCTTAAAGACATAGCGTAAGACATCATTATAGAGGAGGGTGTCAAATTGACCGTCACGCTGAAAGAAGGGAAACTCTTGAATGGCGGTCACGACTTCTTCATCGTTTATTTTGACATTGCGCTTTTTGGCTTCGTCAAGAAGGATAAGGCGATCCCATGTCTCGGCTTCTAAGTTCAAGAAATGGCTGAGCTTAAAGAAATTTTCGCCATAACGCATCATGGCTTGAAGACGTGTGTGTTGATAGGCCTCTTCAAAGTCATCCACAGAGACTTTGCGGCCGTTGATGAGGCCGGCATGGCTTAAACCGCCTTTGGGGTTGCTTAAGTAATTAGCCGTACCGAAAAACCCGAAACTGATGATGATAACAATGGCGATGCCCCAGAGAATTTTTTTGGCCACACCTTTTTTGCGCAAGATTTTGAGCATAAATTTTTTCTAATTTTGTATTTTGAAAGGGTTAAAGGCAAAAATCAAATCGAAATGGTGACATTATATATATGAAAGCTTTCTTTGACAAGGGATTTCCAAAACCAGTAAGTTCAACCATAAACTTCTTTACAATGAAGAAGGGCAAAGGTATAATAGCGCCTGTTTAAATTTTAGGGTATACTTTAAGTAATAGTATTAGTTATTATTAAACGGCGTTTGATAACTATATGAAAAGATTAAAGTTAGGATTACCCAAGGGAAGTTTGCAAGAGGCGACATTCAAGGTCTTTGAACGGGCCGGATTTAAAGTCTATATCTCTGGGCGTTCGTATTTTCCGGTTATTGATGATCAGGAAATCGCACCTGTCTTGTTACGGGCCCAGGAGATGTCGCGCTACGTCGAAGATGAGACGTTGGATTGTGGTATCACCGGCGCGGATTGGATTTTAGAAAATGAATCGGATGTCGTAAGCCTGGCCGAGTTAAATTATGCCAAGCAGAGTGCCAACAAAGTTCGCTGGGTCCTCGCGGTCCCTGAAAGCTCCTCGATAAAATCGGTACAGGAGTTAAAAGGGAAAAAGATTGCCACAGAGTTGGTGAATGTGACCCAAAAATATTTGGCGAAAAATCGAGTCAAGGCCGATGTGGAATTCAGTTGGGGAGCAACCGAAGTGAAGGTGGCAACGGGCTTAGTGGATGCGGTGGTTGAGCTCACTGAGACCGGCAGTAGTCTCAAGGCCAATAATTTGCGCATTGTCTCGACGATCTGTGAGTCTGTCACCAAATTTATCGCCAACAAAAAGGCGTTCAAAGATTCTTGGAAGCGCCAGAAAATGGATCAGTTGATTGTTTTGCTTCAGGGCGCCATTCAAGCTAACAATATGGTCGGCTTAAAGATGAACATCGAGAAAAAGAATCTAAATAAGATATTAAAGCTTTTGACAGCTCTTAAGAATCCGACGATTTCGCAGTTGAGTCGCAAAGATTGGTTGGCGGTTGAGACCGTCATTGACGAAGGGACAGTGCGTACGCTTATTCCAGCATTGAAACGCCAGGGGGCACAAGGGATTATTGAGTATTCGTTGAATAAAGTTATTTATTAATTTTTGAGAAGCGAGGGAATGGTTATGCCGTGCGGTCGAAAAAGAAAGTTAAGAAAGATCCGAACACACAAACGAAAAAAATTACGAAAAGCCCTGCGACATTTAAAAAAGCGTGATTGGGCTTAAATAGGATAAATTATGAAATTCTCAACGAAAGTACTAAGACAACTCCTTTGTCTGAGTAGCGGGCTGTTATTGTTATCGCTCGCCGCTTCTCAAAAGGCCTTTGCTTTTCAGGAGGCGTCCATTTCCTCTTCGGCTCTTACCCATTACACGATGGGGCTAATTTATGATACCTATGGGTTAATTGGCGAAGCCGTTGAGGAATACAAAGAGGCCCTCAAACATAATCCTGATAGTTATCTTATCCATTTAAAGTTAGGGGCGAATTATGCGCGTTTAGGTCTTTTGAACGAAGCCGTCGGGGAGTTGAGTACCGTTTCCAAACTCAATCCCGAAGACTTGCAGGCCCATTATCTTTTAGCCCTTATTTACTCGACCCAGAAAAAATACGATCTTGCCGCGGACGAGTATGAATTGATTCTAAAGACTTTTTCCAAAACCGAACCAGAAAATATCGAGGTGTACGGTTATCTCGGGCAGTTGTATTACTCTCAGAAAAAATTTGATAAGGCCGTGGAACAGTTCGAAAAAATACTGAAACTCGAACCCAAGAACGCCGAGGTCATGTACATACTAGGTTCCCTTTATTTAGAATTGGGGCAAAAGGCTAAGGCGATCGACATGTTTTCACAGGCCATCGCCATCGATCCTTTTCACGATGGGAGTTTAAATTCTCTGGGGTATCTTTATACCGAAGAAGGCACGCGGTTGGAAGAGGCGCTCGATTATATTCAACGGGCCGTTAAGATCGACCCTGAGAACGGCGCTTATTTGGACAGTTTGGGATGGGTTTATTACAAAAAGGGCATGTACAAAGAAGCCCTGGATTATTTGCATAAGGCCGATGAGAAGTTAAGAGATCCTATCATTTGTAAACATATCGCCGAGGTTTATTATTCTTTGAATCAGTTTGAGGAGGCGAGACGTTATTGGGAATTATCGTTAGATCTTTTGCCTGATCAACAAGAAGTGTTAGAGAAACTAGAGCAGCTTAAGAAAAACACACCTCCTAAATCCGCCAAGCAGAAAAATTCAAAAACCCTTGAGTAGACGTTATCTTTAGGTTTTGCCGCCATGACAACGCTCACCTTGCTATCTCCTGCCAAACTGAATCTTTATCTAAGAGTCCTCAATAAACGCCCCGACGGGTATCATAATTTAGTAACCCTTTTTGAACGAATCAATCTTTTTGATACCCTCAAATTTACTCTCCGCACCGACGGCAAGATTCATGTTTTCTGTCGGTCTAAAGGAGTCCCACGAGGGCCACGAAATTTGGTTTATCAAGTGGCCCAGAGATTGCAAAAGGATTTTGATTTAAAGCAAGGCGTCACCATTGAAATTAAGAAAAAAATTCCTGTTGCTGCGGGATTAGGAGGCGGCTCTGGCAATGCCGCCACAACACTGATGGGTCTTAATCGGTTGTGGGGCTTGTCGCTCTCGAAAACGAGGCTTGTTGCGTATGCGAAAGGGATCGGGGCCGATGTCCCTTTCTTTGTCTATGATTGTCCTTGGGCCTTAGGGACAGAACGAGGGGATAAAATTCGACCCTTGACTTTGCGATGCCGTCTATGGCAGGTTTTGGTCGTCCCTGTCTTTAAGATGTATACCAAAGATGTTTTTCATCATTTAGCCTTTGCAAGGCAAAGGATGGCCGAGGCAGGCCCCAAGGGGGGCCGAGGGCCTCTAAGGGAAAACCGTAACCCCTTGGGCGATACGAATATGTTGACAAAGGGAAGTGATAATGTTAATATTCTAATCCGTCATTTACGGGAAAAAAATTTCGTAGAAGTTGGGAGAAGGCTTCGAAACGATTTAGAAGAAAGTGCCTTTTCTTTGTCTGCACGTTTGAAAAGACTGAAAGAAACTGTTGGGCAGCTAAACACTTTAGGTACGTCGCTCTCCGGAAGTGGCCCTTCAATATTTGGTCTTACACATTCTCAAAAAGAAGCAGAGTATTTGAGAGGGGTCCTGTTAAAACGCTATAAACAGGTCTTTGTGGTTGCCACTTATTGAGGGAGGAATAAAAGCTATGGAAATAACCGAGATTCGCGTCTTCCTTAAGGAGGGGCCTGACAAGAAATTGAAGGCGTACACCACGGTGACTTTTGATAATGCCTTTGTGGTACGGAATATAAAAGTGATTCAGGGAGCCAATGCTTTATTTATTGCGATGCCGTCGAGAAAAGTGAAGATGCCCTGCCCCAAATGTAATTTTAAAAATGAAGTTGGAAGTAAATATTGTAATAAGTGCGGAGCCCATTTACCGATAGACGAGCATAAGCAGGCTGCAGATGCCAAAGCCGAACACCGGGATATTGCCCATCCGATTTCTAAGGAATTTCGGGAATATCTTCAATCCAAGATTTTAGAGGCTTACCAACAGGAGTTAGCTCACGGTAGCCCAACAAAACATTCAAGTGTGAATTCTGATGACGAATAGAACGAGAATCCTATGACGTTGCCCGGTGGTGTAATGGTTTGACTGAGCTCACCATTTATCTAGATCCGATAAATGCCGTTGAGCAAAGGTATGGAGGATTACCCTGAGCGGAGTCGAAGGATTGCCCGGTGGTGTAATTGGTAACACACGAGAATTTGGATCTCGTTTTCCAGGTTCGAGCCCTGGCTGGGCAGCACTTGGCTTTGCCCAGCTAATTTAAGAAGTGTGGTGTGTTTTTATGAACGCGAATGAGTCTAAAGGGAAGATGGTTCTATGAAAGATTTACGAACAATCATCTTGGCAGCGGGGAAGGGCACACGAATGAGATCGAGCATCCCCAAAGTTTTGCATCCGATCTGTGGTCAACCGATGATTGACTATATTGTAGACGTAGCCAAAAAAGCCAGTTCTTTGAAAATATATGTTGTGTTAGGGCACCAATACGAGAGTGTTCGCAAGCATCTATCCACCTCCATTGTAACGATTAGACAAAAAAGATTGTTGGGAACTGCCGATGCGGTACGATGCGCGAGCTCTTTTTTAAAAGGGTATCGAGGCGATGTTCTTATTTTATGTGGCGATACGCCTCTGTTAACCGACACGAGTATTAAAAGATTGATACACCACCATCGTAGCCGCAAGGCCATCTGTACTGTTTTGACAGCCATCGTTGATAATCCATGGGGATATGGACGCATTATTCGCAATCGTGCCAATGATATAGTGGCCATTCGTGAAGAAAAAGATGCATCGGGGCAAGAGCGCTTGATTTCGGAGATCAATGTCGGCGTTTACTGTTTTTATTGGCCAGAATTGCTGAAAACGATTCGTCACATTGAGCTTAATCAAAAAAAGAAGGAATTTTATATTACGGATATTATTGAACTGTTTGTGGCGCAAGGTTTGGCTGTAACCACCGTTCAGACGGAAAATGGTCGCGAGGGGCTGGGGATTAATACACGTGAAGATTTATCCTTGGCCACGTCCATCTTACGTCAGAGAATATTGAAGAAATTCATGGCGGAGGGGGTCACGATTGTGGACCCCTTTACCACCTATATCGAGACTCAGGTAACGATTGGGCAAGATACGGTCGTTCGTCCTTTTACCGTCATTGAAAATAATGTCACGATTGGCCGTCGTTGTTTGATAGGTCCTTTTACACATTTGCGACCGGGCACACGCGTTGCCGATGAAGTGGAGATTGGGAATTTTGCGGAGGTATCCCGAACGCATGTTGGACAAAGGAGCATCATGAAACACTTCAGCTTTTTAGGCGATGCGCGCATTGGTTCGCAGGTGAATATTGGCGCAGGAACAGTGACGGCGAATTACGACGGCAAGAATAAAAATAAGACGTACATTGCTAACAGAGCCTTTATCGGTTCTGATTCTATATTGATTGCACCTGTCCATGTGGGACAAAAGGCTATCACCGCCGCCGGATCGGTAGTGACTAAAGGTACCAAGATACCGGCCAAGACGATTGCTATGGGGGTTCCAGCACGACTCTTAAAAAGGAAGAAAATCTCATGAACGGTATGTCCATTTTGTGTGGGAATGCGCACCCGACATTAGCCAAAAAGATATGCGAATGTCTCCATGTACCGTTGGCGGAAGTTCTTGTTGGGCGTTTTAGTGAAGGGGAGACGAGAGTTAAGATTCAGGAAAATATTCGAGGCAAAGATGTTTTTATTATTCAGCCGACATCTCCGCCCACCAATGATAATTTGATGGAGCTTTTGATTTTGATTGATGCGGCGAGACGAGCCTCGGCGGATCGCATCACTGCGGTGGTCCCTTATTACGGCTATGCACGTCAAGATCGTAAAGATCAACCGCGCGTTCCGATTACGGCCAAATTAGTGGCTAATCTCATTGTGGCGGCAGGGGCTAATCGGGTTTTGACGATGGATTTGCATGCCAATCAGATTCAGGGATTCTTTGATATTCCGGTGGATCATTTGTATGCCATTAATGTTTTGTGTGAATATTTTGATACGAAGAAATTGAAAGATTTGGTGGTGGTCTCCCCCGATGTGGGAGGAATTAAGATGGCTCGGGCCTATGCCAAACGCTTGGACGCAGGACTTGCCATCGTTGATAAGCGTCGGTATAGCCCTGAGCAAACGGAAGTGATGCATATCTTAGGACCTGTTAAGGGAAAGACAGCGGTGCTTGTCGATGATATTGTGGCCACAGCGGGTTCGCTCATTGAGGCCACCGAGGCCCTAATCAAGAAGGGGGTCACAGAGGTGTATGCCGCTATCAGCCATGGGATTCTTTCGGGCGATGCCAAGGAGAAGATTCATGGGTGCAGGGCCTTAAAGGAGGTTGTCATCACAGATAGCATTCCTTTGAAGGATTCCCATAAAAATTCGAAGATTAAAGTCGTGACCATAGCGCCTCTATTAGCTGAAGCGATCCATCGGACACATAATGAAGAATCTATAAGTTGTTTATTCGATGTTACGCGTTAGGAATAGTTGAGCAGGGATTCATATTTAAGAAAAGGTGGGATGAAGTAAAATGGAAGAGATTAAATTGGATGTACAAATTCGAAGTGAAATAGGGAGTAGTAAGATTAGAGGGATCAGGCGAGGGGATTTTGTACCGGCCATTGTTTATGGCGGAAATAAAAAGCCCACGCCCATCAAGGTAGATCGGCGCTCCTATGAGCGCGTCATGCGTCACCATCGGGGGGCTACGGTTTTGTTTCATATTAATGTTATGGAAGGTGATAAAAAATTGCGTGACTATTCCGCGATTGTTAAGGAAGAACAACACGACCCGGTCTCTGATAGCATTTTGCACATCGATTTTCACCGTATTTCGCTGACTGAAAAGATTGAAGTTAAAGTCGCTATTGTGGTTAGGGGGGAGGCGATTGGCGTTAAGCGCGATGGCGGCTCTCTGGAACAGATTATATGGGAAATTGAGATTGTGTGTCTGCCGACGCAGATTCCACAAAATATCACTGTGGAGGTGAGTCATCTCGAGCTTAACCAAAGCATTCATGTGAAGGATTTAGACTTGCCATCGGGTATCACGACCAAACACGATCCAGAATCGATTGTCGTGACGGTTGTTCCCAAACGTGAAGAACCGGTCTTAGCGGCTGAGCCAACTGCGGAGGCAATGGTAGCGGAGCCCGAGGTCATTAAAGAAAAGAAGAAGGAAGAGGAGAAGGCAACCGCTGGTAAGGAGCCAGCAAAGAAAACCGAAGGGGAACAACCCAAATCGGATCAAGCAAAAAAGGGATAGTTTAAAAGGTTACTGGTTTGGTTGACAAGTATCTTATTGTTGGTTTAGGAAATCCTGGGAAAGAATACGCATATACGCGACATAATTTAGGTTTTTTTGTTCTTCGGCATATGGCAGAAGAGGAAGGTCTGACCTTTAAGCAAAAGTTGGGCAACGACGGTTTGGCAGCTCAAGGGGGATTGGAAGGAAAAGAGACGATTTTGTTGTTGCCGTTGACGTATGTGAATAACGCGGGGGTGGCGGTTAAAAAAGCCTTAAGGGAATACGAAATCGCTCTGACTCATTTGCTTGTGGTGTGTGATGATGTTCATTTAGATTTTGGGCAATTGCGTCTTCGGCCTGATGGGGGTGATGGTGGCCATAATGGTTTAACGTCTATCATCACGCATCTTAAAACAAAATCATTTGCGCGCTTGCGGTTGGGCGTGGGAGCACCATCGAAGAAAGAAGAGATGGTTAATTTTGTTTTAGGAGAATTTTCCAAAGAAGAACGAAAAAAACTGAAAGATCTTTTAGGAAAGGCCACCCAGTGTTGTTTGGTATGGTTAAGAGAGGGTATGCACATAGCGATGAATCAATTTAACAGAAGGGATGAAGATGAATAAGTATGAATTAGTTGTCATGGCGGATGGTATGCGGCCTCAGGACGAAAAAGAAACGATCCTTAAAGAGGCTGTCGAGGCCGTCACTCGTAATGAAGGAAAGGTCGTTAATAGTCAATTATGGCTGGACAAACAAAAACTGACATTTGTGCTGAAAAGATGTACCCACGGGACGTATTATTTGATTAATTTTGAAGTCAATTCTTCTGGAGTAGAGAAGATTAAACAGGCCTTGAAATTAAATGAGAAAATTTTAAGGTTTCTTATCATTAAGTTGGAGTAATTGTTTATTAATATTACGTTTTTGCAAGGGAGGGTGAAGATGGCGAGCTTGAACAAAGTTTTCTTAATCGGTAATCTAACGAGGGATCCAGAATTGCGGTATACTCCTGCGGGAGTGGCGGTCACCAACTTAGGGTTGGCGGTGAATCGACGTTTTAGGGATAAGTCTGGTGAGGTCAAAGAGGATGTTTGTTTTTTAACCGTGACGGTGTGGGATAAGCAAGCAGAGGCGTGTAGTCAATACTTGCAAAAAGGGAGTCCCATTTTTGTGGAGGGTGTGCTCCAATCACGTAGCTGGGAAACGAGTGACGGTCAAAAGCGCAGCACGATTGATGTACGGGCGGAACGAGTTCAATTTTTAGCGACTTTTAAGGCAAGCACTGGCCAGACTGCTCCTAGTCAACAAAATACCGAGACAGAATCTTTGGTACCTGCACCGGATCCGGAAACGATTCGTCCCGAAGATGTGGCTTGGGATGAGTAGTTTGTGTACAGAAGAAGATATTTATTGTGGCAATATAAACTTTAAATTGGAGGATAAAAATTGGTCATAAGAGATAGAGCTTCAGTGGGACGTGAATCAAGAACAGGAACAAGGACTTTTTTGGGAAGAGATTCCCATCGAGGAGCAGAAAGGTCCCGTGGCCCCCGTGGGGAAAGACGAGGGGGGCCGAGGAGGATTTTTAGATCAACAAAATTTTATTCGCTCAAAGAAGGCGATAAAATTGAGTATAAAAATCTCATCCTTTTGCAGAAATATCTTTCGGAACGTGGTAAGGTTCTTTCTCGTCGATTTACAGGTATCTCGGCGAAAGACCAAAGGAAAATTGTTCGTGCCATTAAGAGAGCACGTTTTTTGGGATTATTGTCGGTTGGTCGTGTGAAGTGATTGTCAGCGCTAAAAAGCCGCCCAGGTAGGGCGAGCTTCGTTCCGCCCCAGTTCTTGGCGGAAGGAAAATGACGGTAGGAAAAAATGAGTATGGAAGTTATACTCTGTCAGGATGTGGATAAATTAGGTAAGGTGGGTGAGATCGTTAAAGTCAAACCTGGTTTCGCCAGAAACTATCTTATTCCACGTAAACTCGCGTATTTAGCGACCCCTACGAATTTAAAACGTATTGAACTTGAAAAAGCCAAGAAGTTAGAACTTGACCGTAAGGATCAGCAAGAAGCCCAACAACTGGCCGAAAGGTTAAGTAAGGTTTCTTGTACAGTTCCCGTTGAGGTAAATGATTTAGATAAGCTCTACGGGTCAGTGTCGGAGAGCGATATTGCGCAGGCCTTAGAACAAGAAGGTTACAAAATTGATCGAAAGAATATTATCATGGACAAACCTATAGATGTTCTTGGGATTTACGATGTCGGTATCAGACTCCATCGCGAGGTCGTAGCGAAGGTTCGCATTTGGGTCACAAAGAAATAGCCTTTCCGTTCCTTTGTTTGAATTTAAAATATAAGGGCCCCTCACACCTATGGCCAATCAACAACTGAGAATCTTGCCCCAAAATACTGAGGCGGAAAAGTCCGTCTTAGGGGCCATGATGATCGATAACGAAGTCATCGGTTTTGTCCTCGAAATTCTGGATGAATCTTGGTTCTACGAAGAAGCCCATCGCCTGATTTATTCCGCGATTATTCAACTTTATAACAATCATAAAAATATTGATCTTATTACGCTTTCTGATTATCTCAAAAGTCAAGGGTTGCTTGAGACCATGGGGGGTGTTACCTATCTTACACAAATTATTGATTTTGTTCCCACCTCTGCCAACGTGGAGCATTACGCCCATATCGTCAAAGAGAAAGGTATCTTGCGTAAGTTGATCAAAAATGCCACGCAGATTGTCAATGATGGCTATGAATCGAGGGATAGTGTCGAGCAAGTGGTGGATACGGCCGAACAGTTAATTTTTGAAGTCGCGGATCTCGAGCAACGACGAGCTGCCGTTCATATTAAGGATTTAGTCAAACAGAGCATTGAAACTATTGATCATCTTTACCAACGTAAAGAATACATCATCGGATTAGCAACGGGCTTTGTTGATTTTGATCGTTTGACTTCTGGTTTACAAAAATCGGATTTGATTATTATTGCGGGTCGTCCCTCCATGGGCAAGAGTGCCTTGGCTTTGACGATCGCGGATCATGTGGCGCTTGAATTAAAAAAGAGTGTGGCCATTTTTAGTCTGGAAATGTCGAAGGAACAATTGGTGCAACGGATGCTCTGCTCGCAAGCGCGCGTGGATGCCCACAAAGTCCGGTCAGGATTTTTATCACCTTCGGATTGGCCGAAATTGACGGCCGCCGCTGGAAAACTTTCCGTGGCCTCGATCTTCATTGATGACACGCCTGCCCTATCAACCATTGAATTACGCGCCAAGGCTCGACGGATGAAATCCAACTATGATGTGCAAATGATCGTTGTCGATTATCTTCAATTGATGCGGTCTTCGTATAAAGCGGATAGCCGTCAACAAGAGATTTCCGAGATTTCTCGTTCCTTAAAAGACTTGGCTCGTGAATTGAGAATTCCAGTGGTAGCCATGAGTCAGTTATCCCGTGCGGTTGAGAGTCGACAAGATCATCGTCCCCAGTTGGCGGATTTACGGGAATCCGGGGCGATTGAACAAGATGCAGATTTGGTGGGCTTATTGATGCGGGAAGAATATTATATACCGACGGAGGAAAATAAGGGCATTGCGGAACTAATTATCGCCAAGCAGCGTAATGGCCCGGTTGGCACGATCAAATTGACCTTTATAAAGGAGTTCATGCGATTTGAAAATTTAGCCCGTGTGGCAGAGTAGTTTTTGCTGTTTCTGGAAAAACTGTCCTAAGCGATTTTTCGCTACTTTTCAAATGGCCAAACAAAAATTTCATGTCTTTATTTGGAACACAACTTGGTTCTGCCGATAATCAAGCGATGAAAAAATCCTTAGTGTTTGTTCTTCTGATGTGGGTTTTTTGTGTGCCTAACGCTGTGGTCTTCGGTCAACTCCCTGCTTTGTCTGGTTTGGAAGAGCATAATAAGATTGTCAAGGCGATCGAGGTTCAGGGAAATAAGTCGATTGGTATGGCCACCATTCTTTCTAAGATTAAAACACGTGTTGGGCAAGAATATGTGCAGTCGGTTATTAGTGATGATCTTAAGCGATTATATAATACAGGTTATTTTGCCGATGTCAGTGTCGATCGGCAGGACTACGAGGGTGGCTTTAAAGTTATCTTCACGCTTGTTGAGAAACCGATTATTGAAAGGATTACTTTTTCAAAAACACGACACATTCATTCCCGTAGTATTCTGGGTAAAATTGAGAGTAAAGAGGGAAAATTTTTAGACAATAAAGTCTTAAGGGACGACGTGGAGATTATAAAAGATCTCTATGCCAAACGCGGTTTAACCAAGGTAGAGGTGGGCGCTGAACCAACCATCGATCGGGAAACGAATAAAGCCAAATTACATTTCGTTATCAAGGAAGGTGGTCGTATTAAGATTCGCAAAATCAATGTCTATGGCAATAAGGCTTTTCGTGAGAAGACGCTCGTGCGTGTGATGCAAACACGTTCAGCTTGGTTATTTAATTCGGGTTTCTTGAAGGAAGATGTGCTCAAAGAGGATATGGAACGTTTAATGGCCTTTTATGAGAAGGAAGGTTTTATCGATGCCAAGGCAAGGTATGATTTAGATTACGGCGTTAAAGGACGGCTACTCGTAAATGTTCACATCGAAGAGGGAAAACAATATTTCATTGAGGATGTGGTTATTACAGGTAATGAAGTCTTAAGTCTCGAGGACATTCAGGCCGTTATCAAAGATACCAAGGCCGGCCTTGTCTTTAGTCGGGATAAACTGAGTGTGGATGTTTCAGAAATTCAATCGCTGTATTTTGATAAAGGCTATATCTTTGCGCGTGTTTCGGAAGCTACGTCTCTTAATCCCGAAACAGGCCAAGTGAATGTTAAGCTTGATATTCAGGAGGGGAATTTGGCTTATGTGAATAAGATCAAGATTCAAGGGAATACGCGCACACGCGATATCGTTATTCGACGAGAGTTACGTCTTTTACCCGGTGACCAATTTGATGGAGCGAAGTTACGTCGGAGCAAGGAGCGATTGAAAAATTTGGAATACTTTGAGGATATTAATTACGACATTGAAGATACCGATTCGCCGGAAAAAAAAGATTTGGTCGTCTTGATCAAAGAAGCCAAGACAGGGACCTTAAGCTTTGGTGGAGGCTTCAGTACTATCGATCAGTTCATAGGCTTTATCGAAATCGAGCAAAAGAATTTTGACTTTGCCAATTGGCCCACCTTCACAGGTGGGGGACAAAATTTAATTTTACGGGCCGAGACAGGTTCGCTACGTAATAATCTCCGTTTGAGTTTTACAGAGCCATGGCTTTTTGATTATCCTATCTCAGCGGGATTTGATGTTTTTCGTTTTCAGCGGGACAAGGAACGTGATACTGGCTACACCTTTGATGAGGTCCGTGCCGGCGGGGATATGCGTTTCGGGAAACAGTTTACAGAATACATTTCCGCAGGAATGATCTATAAACTTGAGAATATTAAGGTTGAAAATTTTGATGAAGGGGTTAGTGCCGATTTAAAAGCGGAAGAGGGAGAAAACACGATTAGTCTTTTTGGGACGACCATCACGCGTGACAGTCGTGATAGTGTCATTAGTCCGACACGAGGGTTATATCTTAGCAGTGATTTTGATGTGGCGGGTGGAGCGTTAGGGGGAGACAAAGATTTTTATCGTATTGAGCCGAGGGCGAGCTACTATATTCCTCTTAAATTCAGTTCGTCGGTGATAGAATTTCGGGTACGGACAGGCATCGTTGATGCCTATGGGGATTCACAGAAAGTACCTATCTTTGAGCGCTATTTCTTGGGAGGGGCGCGAACCGTTCGTGGTTATGGAGAACGCAAAATAGGCCCCATTGATCCTGTCACCGAAGATCCTATTGGTGGGGAGGCTATGTTTGTGAGCAACATCGAATATGTTATTCCTATTATTGATTTCATCAAATTTGCAACGTTTTTGGATACGGGTAATATTTGGACTAAAGTCAGTGATTTTGGGGAAGGGAGTTTTAAATCAGGGGCGGGGGTAGGTTTCCGTTTTAAAACACCTATAGGGCCTATTAATTTAGATTATGGATATCCCTTGAATGATGAACCAGGGGAAGAAGAGCGGTCCGGAAAATTCTATTTCAGCGTCAGTAGGGGATTTTAAAAAAAGGAGGAGAAAAGTGAAGTCGCTAAATCGTCATTTGTTGGTCAGTGTTTTATTTTTGAGTTTCATTTTGGTGGGCAATGTCGAAGCCCAAACTTTAGAAGGGCGAAAGTTTGGATATATGAATTTGAATAAAGTTTTTGATGAATATAACAAGACTAAAGAATATGATGCGGCTTTAGAAGTGGAAGCCAAGGATTTTGAAAAAGAACGAAATGCGAAAGTCGACAAATTAAAGGAACTTCAAGCCAAATTGGATGCCCTTAAGGAAGAGGAGCGCAATAAGCAACAAGGGGAAATCGATAAGCTCATTGCCGAACTGCGTGACTACGATCGTCAAAAGAAAACTGATTTAACCAAAAAGCGCGATGAGAAAATTCGTGAGATATTGCTTGAGATTGAAAAAACCGTCACCGACTTCGCGAAAAAAGAAAATTTTTCTATCATTGTTAATTACAATGCCCTTATTTATGGAGATACGACCTATGATGTGACGGATAAAATTTTGGGAATTTTAAATGCCAATTATCCGAAAAAGAAATAAATTTTTTTAGATGACATGCACAAAACACTACAAGAAATTGCCGCGATTGTTCATGGTGAAATCGTTGGTGATAAAGATGTGGTTATCACAGGAATCTGCGGGATTAAAGAAGCCCAAAAGGGTGATCTCACCTTTGTAGCTAATTCCAAATATTTTCCTCTGGCTGAAAAGACGAAGGCTTCCGCTATCATTGCCCCTCGCGACATGTCTGTTGGCAGTAAGACATTGTTACATGTTGAGAATCCTTCTTTGGCCTTTGCGCATATTGCATCTTTATTTGTTGACGATCAACCTAAGCCCGCCGTTGGTGTTCACAAGACTGCTGTGATCGCCCCTGATGTAACTTTAGGTCAAAATATTAGTATTGGGCCTTATGTTGTCATTGAGAGTAAAGCGGTTATTGGGGACAATACGCTTATTGGCAGTGGCTGCTTTATTGGGCAAGGGACAAAAATTGGTCGTGACTGTCAGATCTATCCGCACGTAACGATTCGTGAGCGTATCACCTTGGAGGATCGCGTGATTGTTCATAGCGGAACGGTGATTGGTTCCGATGGATTTGGCTTTGTTAATGTGAAAGGAGTTCATCATAAAATTCCTCAAGTCGGCACCGTGGTTGTCGAGGATGATGTGGAGATTGGAGCGAACGTGACCATTGATCGGGCCCGGTTTGATAAGACACTCATTGGTCGTGGCACTAAGATTGATAATCTCGTACAGATTGCGCACAACGTTACCATTGGTCGGAATTGTATTATCGTGGCCCAAGTGGGAATTTCAGGCAGCGTCACGATCGAAGATAATGTGATTCTCGCTGGACAAGCGGGCGTGGCAGGACATGTCACCATTGGCCAGGGAAGTGTGGTGACCGGCCAATCTGGTGTGACAAAATCGATTCCACCTAATTCGACGGTCTTAGGGATGCCAGCCAAACCAGCAGCACAGGCCAAACGCGTGAATGCCTGCCTGCAAAAATTACCAGAATATGTTCAAACCATTCATGAGTTACAAAAACGATTAGAGGCTTTAGAAGGTAAAAAAGGAAAAGCAAAAAGAAGACGTTATGGAAAAGCAAAAAACAATTAAAGCCCCTGTATCTCTTTCAGGCATTGGATTGCATACCGGCAATGTGGTACGTGTGAGTTTAAAGCCAGCCGAAGAGAACACTGGCATTAAATTTATTCGTCTGGATTTACCTCAACGTCCGGTTATTAAGGCTGACTTATCGAATATTATCACTGATCCGAGTGTGGTGCGCTGCACCGCCCTTGGCCAGAATGGTGTTGTGATTTATACCGTTGAGCATTTGATGAGTGTCTTGGGAGGTTTGGGGATTGATAATCTGACGATTGAATTAGATAACAATGAATTACCGGCACTCGATGGGAGTGGTTTGGGATTTTTAGAGGCGATTGAAAAGGTGGGCCTACAAGAGCAGAATGCCATCCGAAAGTATTTTCAAATTGTGGAACCCATCGGTGTTCAAAACCAAGAGGCCTGTATTTATGTGAGTCCTTCCGATGAATTTAAAATTTTTTATACTCTCGATTATAATCATCAACTTCTCTCTTCCCAATTTTTAAGTATCACGCTTAATCCTCAAATTTATGGACGAGAAATAGCACCTTCCCGAACCTTTTGTTTGGAAGACGAGGCCAAAGAATTACAGAAGCGAGGCCTGGGGAAAGGGGCTGATTACACCAATACGCTGGTGGTGGGGGAAAAAGGTGTCATTAAAAATGAGGTACGCTTTAAAGATGAATTTGTTCGACACAAAGTCTTGGATTTTATCGGCGACATTTATTTGTTAGGAGTTCCTCTTAAGGCACAGATCTTTGCGGTTAAAAGTGGGCATCGTTTGAATTTTGAATTACTGAAGAAAATTCACAAACAAAAGACCGATTATGAGAACAGAGATTTTGTCCCCTCTTATGATTGGGGTGGTAAAAAGGAATACAATATTCAAGATATCATGAGGATCTTACCTCATCGTTATCCCTTTTTGATGGTGGACCGTGTTATTGAAATTGAGAAAGGGAAAAAGGCGGTGGGTATCAAAAATGTGACGATCAATGATAATTTCTTTCAAGGTCATTTCCCCACCAAGGCAATTATGCCAGGGGTTTTGATGATTGAGGCCATGGCTCAGGCTGCTGGCGTTGTCGTCTTGACGAATGAAGAACATCGTGGTAAGGTAGCTTTCTTTATGTCAGCGGATAACGTTAAGTTTCGCAAGGTGGTGATCCCCGGTGATCAACTACTTATGGAGGTAGAGGTCGTCAGCAACAAATCCAAAACAGCAAAAATTCATGCTCAGGCCAAAGTCGGGGAGGATATTGTGGCCGAAGCAGATATGTTATTTTCATTTACAGAGGCTAGCTATTTAAGTTAAAATAGGATACAATTAATCATTATGGAAAATGTCAACATTCATAAAAGTGCCGTTATTCATCCGAGTGCGAAATTAGCACCAGGTGTCACCATTGGACCCTATTCCATTATTGATGGGGATGTGACTATAGGGGAGAATGTGCGGGTGGGGAGTCATTGTGTGATTACTGGTCAAACGACGATTGGCCGAAACTCAAGCATTTACACGGGGGCGGTGATTGGCAGTACACCTCAGGTGAAAAATTTACGCGGGGATGAAAATGTGTATTTAAGTATCGGTGAAAATAATGTGATTCGGGAATATGTGACGATCAATCCCGGTACGGTCGAGGGTGGTGGGAAGACACTCATTGGTGACAACAATCTTTTTATGGCATATGTTCATATTGCTCATGATTGCCTTATTGGCAATCATTGTGTGATGGCCAATGCAGCGACCTTGGCTGGTCATGTGATTTTTGAAGATAATGCGATTGTCGGCGGACTCACCGGCGTTCATCAGTATGTCCGTTTGGGACGTCTCTGCATGGTGGGAGGGATGTCACGTATTCCCCAGGATGTCCCACCCTTTGCCCTTTGTTCGGGCCAAAACGCCAAGATTTATGGTATCAATAAGGTTGGTCTTAAGCGGGCGAATATTTCGCTCGACGCTTTCGACAAATTGAAAAAGGCCTTCAAGATTTTATTTCACTCGGGTCTTTCGCGAACCCATGCGATTGAGCAAATTGAAAAAGAACTCGAGCCTTGTCCTGAGGTTGAGCATTTGATATTTTTTATTAAAACTTCGAAGCGAGGTCTCTGTACTTAGATACCCCGTGAGACAAGAGAACAATAAGTTCTCTAAGGGGTAAATTCCCTCACGATCGCCCATAGCACATCATCGAGTCGGATGTCCTCACAAACACTTGGTCTTATTGCTGGTAATGGTCAGTTTCCTGTTATTTTTGCCCGGGCGGCGAAATCTAAAAGTTTTCGGGTGATCGCGGCCGCGGTGGTTGGAGATACCTTACCGCTGTTGAAACTTTTTGTGGATGAAATTCACTGGTTTAAGGTAGGCGAGTTAAAAAAACTTTTTGAATATTTTCGGCAACAGGGGGTACAGAACGTCATTATGGCCGGCCAGGTGAATCCCAAAAATCTTTTCGATGAACATTTAAAACTCGACGAGGAATTTCAAAAATTATACAATGCCCTCCGCGATCGTAAGGCTGATACCATTTTTAGGGCGATTGCCGAAAAACTCAAGGAGAATGGGATGGAGTTGATGGATTCTACGATGTTGGTGGAGCAGTATCTTGCGCCCAAAGGAACCTTGACCAAGAGAGGTCCAACCTTAACAGAGTTGGAAGATATTGAGTTTGGGAAAAGCATTGCCAAGGCTGTGGGTGCCTTGGATGTGGGGCAAACAGTGGTGGTCAAGGAGAAAGCGATTGTCGCCATCGAGGCCATGGAAGGAACAGACAAAACTATTTTGCGTGGCGGACAAATCGCTCGCCAAGGCGCTGTGGTTATCAAGGTGAGTAAGCCGACTCAAGACAATCGTTTTGACATACCCGTTATAGGTCCCCAAACGATTAAATCGATGATTAAATCTTTTGCCAGATGTTTGGCGGTTGAGGCAGGTAAGACACTCATCATCGATCGAGAAAGTTGTGTTCGACTAGCTGATAAAGCTGGCATTTGTATTGTCGCGGCTTAAAAATTCGCATTCCCGCCGAAAAACCATCCTTGCTTTTGTTTGACACTACCTTGCTTTTTCTATATAATCGTAAGGATTAACTTATACAAATATTAATATTTAACGGACATGGAAGTTGAAGAGATAAAACGAGTTAGGTTAGAGAAAAGGGACCATCTAAAGACTTTAGGGATAAATCCCTATGGAGGGAAGTTTATGACCATGACCAGTGTGTCAGAAACGCTTAAGCGTTTTGAAGAAGGAAAGTTGGCACAACTGGCTGGTCGTATGGTGGCTTTTCGTAGCCATGGGAAAGTGGCCTTTGCTGATCTACAAGATCAAACTGGTAAGATCCAACTCTTTCTTAAGATGGATGATCCTTCTTCGCGTGTGACACAGGTTTGTAAGAATTTAGATATTGGTGATATTATCGGTGTGGAGGGAGCCTTATTTACGACCAAAACAGGTCAACAAAGCCTGAGAGTTTCTCGTATTGAGTGCTTGGCCAAATCGCTTTTGAGGCTTCCAGAGAAATGGCATGGTCTCAAAGATGTGGAGATTCGTTACCGCCAGCGTTATGTGGATTTAATTGCTAATCCTGAAGTCAAAGAAATTTTTGTCAAGCGAAGTAAAATTATTTCTTTTATTCGTTCTTTTCTTGATGAGAAGGGATTTTTAGAAGTCGAAACACCTATGTTGCAGCCGATGGCGGGTGGGGCGCGCGGTCGTCCTTTCAAGAGTTTTCATAATGTGTCAGATATGGAGGTTTATTTGCGCATAGCTCCGGAGCTATATTTAAAGCGTTTGTTGGTGGGTGGTCTGGAGCGTATTTACGAAATGAATCGTAATTTTCGTAATGAAGGGATATCGACGCGGCATAATCCGGAATTTACCATGCTAGAGGTCTATCAAGCTTATGGGGATTACCAGGATATGATGAATTTGACACAAGAGCTTATTACAGCTTTGGTCAAAAGCATGACTGGCACTTACAAAATTGAATATCAGGGCAAGGGAGTTGATTTTACGCCACCATGGGAGCGTCGTTCGTTTGCAAAAATTGTGAAAGAAAGATTTGATATCAACCCAGGGGATGAGGCAACCACGATCCTTAATAAGGTCAAGGCACACAAGGGCGCAAGGGTTAAGATTGATAAATTAACGCGCTCGGCGGTTATGAAGATCGTTGAGGATCTCTTGGAAGAAGAGGCTGCCGCGCAACCTTTATTTATCACCGATTATTTCACGTTTCTTTCACCACTAGCAAAAACCGATCCCAATAATCCTTTGTTGGCGCAGCGTTTTGAACTGTTTATCGGTGGGTTAGAAATTGGAAATGCTTATTCAGAGTTAAATGATCCAGTGGAACAGAGACGTCGCTTATTGGAAGATTTGGAGGATGATGTGGAAACAGGCAACAAAACCGTCGATGAAGATTTTATCAATGCCTTGGAATATGGGATGCCACCGGCGGGCGGTTTGGGGATTGGGATAGATCGTCTGGTGATGTTGTTGACGGATGCCGCATCTATTCGCGATGTGATTTTGTTTCCATTGTTAAAACCAGAGAGTAGCGGACAGCGATTAGTCCTTCGACAAGCTCAGGATCCCGAGTAAAGTCGAGGGACGATTAGCGGTTAAAAAAATACGCTGTACACTCTTCGCTTAACGCTATACGCTAAATATGAACTACGAAGATTGGATTAGCTATCGCTATTTAACCTCGAAGAAGGGTGGTTTTTTAGCCTTTTTAAATTTTGTGTCGATCGTGGGTATAGCCATCGGTGTAATGGCTTTGATTGTCGTCACAGGGGTGATGACGGGTTTCGGCAATAACTTGCGTGATAAAATTATTGGGACAACGCCGCATGTGGTGGTTGAAAAAGAAACCGGCATTCAGGATTATCGTCAGATTATGGCACAATTTCAAGGTCTCAAAGAGATTGTCGGCGTATCTCCTTACGTACAAGGAAATGTATTTTTGGAAAATAATCGACAGGCCATCGGATTAGTGGTTCGCGGCATTGATCCCGCAACAGAACCCAAAGTCACTAAGGTTCGTGAGTATCTTGTGGAAGGGCGCGCAGAGGATTTAGACGAACACGGTGTCATTGTGGGCAGCGAATTGGCACGCTATTTTGGATATGGGTTGGGGGATACGCTTACGTTAATTGCCCCCAGTTCCGGCTTGGCGGGTCAAGGATGGCGCCATGAATTAAAGATCATAGGAATTTTCACGTCTGGCATGGTGGATTACGACATGAATTTAATTTTGGTTCATCTGACTAAAGCCCAGGGTATTTTCAATTTGTCAGCACAAGCCTCCAGTGGTATTGGCGTTAAGTTGGTGAATCCGTATAGGGCCAGAGATGTCCAGAAGACGATTTATGGTTTATTGGGTTACAGTTTTTTAATTCGGACATGGATCGATGTCAACCGTAATTTGTTTGAGGCCCTTTGGTTAGAA
>Ga0137796_10000039_pt1 | contig 83948 bp, 65 predicted proteins | sample OV2TP3_FD_97704 | JGI IMG/M metagenome (GOLD analysis project Ga0137796, IMG submission 97704) | reverse complement strand
GCTGAGTCTACTGTGCTTAGAGATCGTGAAAGTTTCTGGTGCCGGGACCGGGACTTGAACCCGGACGGGTTGCCCCACAAGATCCTTAGTCTTGCGCGTATGCCAATTCCGCCATCCCGGCAACGATCAACCTGATGGGAAAGGCCCCGCGGAGTCGCCTCACCCGCCGCCGGACCGCTTCACTCGTCCCCGTCTTCGCCGATGGCCTCGACCGGGCAGCCCTCCATCGCGTCCAGGCAGAGCTGGTACTCATCCTCGCTCTCGGGCTGCTTATCCACGTAGGAATAGCCGCCCCCGTCGTTGCGGGTAAAGTTGCTGGGGGCGGCTTCCCGGCAGGCGTCGCAGTCGATGCACGTGTTGTCGACGTAGAAGACTCCGGGCGCGTTATCGGTGTACTTGACGGCCTTGTCAGCCATGGCGCAACCCCGCGGAGAAAGTGGCTTCAGCCTCGATCCGGCTCTTCGGCGCCGAATCCGACGCCGGCCTTTGCTTCAGTTTAGGGGCCTTCGAGACCGGCTTCAAGCCAATTCGCCCCCGCCGCCGCGCCCACGAGCTTACCGGACCTGGATGGCGCGGCTGGCCGAGTAGGTCTGGCCGAACATGTCCGTCGTCCGGACGTGGATGACGTGCGCCCCGGGGGCGAGATTCTCCGGCAGAAACCCCTGCCAGAGATGCTGGGAGTCCTGAATCGCCGGCAGGCGGCGATAGCCCGTCGAGGGCCCCTCGGCTTCTTCGCGTTGCTTCATGCGCACGAAGAACGGATCGGGCCGGATCGTCCGATGAAGCTCCACCCAGGGACCCGCCTCCCCCACGCGCATCTCCACCTTGGACCTTTCCGACCCCGCGAAGACGTTCACGAGCACCTCGGCCAGGCCCGAATCCCGCGACGGGACGACCTCCGGAGCCCAAACGTGCATCTGATAATCGGCCGGGCGGCGCGCCGCCTTGTAACGGATCGAGTAACTCCCCCCGTCGAACGTAATGATCGAATAGCCGTTGGGCGCGCCCCCCTGCATCGTCGCGTGAGGGATGCCCGTCTCATCGGGTTCCCCGGACCACCAGCTTCCGCAGACCGTCACGTTGATGAGGTGGTGGTGAGGCGCCGGCCCGCGCCAGCCCTGCTCGGCGGTCAGAAACTGATGCGCCTGCCAGTGTGTATGGGCCGAAACCGAAAAGCAGAGCGGACGCCGTTCGATCAGGCCGAAGAGATCGTCCCGGTCGGTCCCCTCCCATCGGGCCGTCAGCGGAATATGCATCATGAGGACGAGCAGTTGATCGCCGGGGATGAGGGCGAGGTCGTTACGGATGAACTCAAGCTGGTCCTCGCCGAGCCCCGGGCGGTAGTGCCCGTCGCGCGTCTCGGTGCGGCCGTACCAGCGCACGTTGTCCAGAACGAGAAAGTGAACGGGCCCGTGATCAAACGAATAATACGGCGGCCCGTAGATGCGCTCGAAGGTTTCGTCCGCCAGGCGGTCCTCCGGCGCGTCGTAATTGAGATCGTGATTGCCGATCACGTTGTACCACGGAAGCCCCATGAGGGCGATCGCCCGATTGAGCGGCTCGAACATCTCCAGATCGTCGAACACGATGTCCCCGAGCGTCACGCCGAAGGCCGCCGGCGTCGCGCCGATCAGTTCGGCGACGACGTCGTGAGCGATATAGCCGATCTCCTTGAGATCGCGGGGCTGGGTGTCGCCGAAGAAAATCGCCTCGAATCGGTCCGGCTCGGCCGAGGGGCGCAGCGGGAAATCGACCGAGGCGGGCAGCGGCCCCGTCGGCCCCACGCCCGGATATCGCGACGGGGGAGAACCGGCCGGCTTGTGCGTGTAGAAGAACCGCGGCAAGAACGTCTCGTTCAGCGGCGGGCTCCAGTTCCGCGGCTTGAGGACGAAGATCGTCGTGTCGTCGGCGACGGCGATCTCGTAGCGCCCCTGGGCGTCCGTCCGCACGATCTCCCGCCCATTGGAAACCTTGATCCCCGCCAGGCCTTCTTCGCCCGCCTCCCGTTGCCCGTTCCCGTCGGCGTCGTGAAAGACGACCCCCCGGGCCGTCTGCGGCTGGGCGGATAGGCCGCGCGGCCCGATGGCCAACGCCAGGAGGGATGCGAGACCGAGTTTTCCCACCTTCAGGGAGCCGGTGAATCGAACCATTTCGCCAGAGGCCTTTCCCTTCGAGAGTGACGAACGGCGGGTGACGGCCCTATCGTATAGCAGCGGGCCGGGAATGCAATCCTCCCCGGCGAGGGTCGCCGGGCGGCTTTGGTCCCCCCGTCGGCCGAGTCCGAGCGGCCCGCGCCCGCCGAGGGGCGGAACCCACCGGGCCGGCCCGATGTCCCTCTCGGGGGGCGACGATACCTTCAGGAGTTCCCGCGCGTGAACTGGAATCTCTCAGCAAGCGTCCCCGCTCGTCGGATCGTCGGGATGATCGCCGTCGGCGCCTGGCTGCTGGCGGCGTGGCCGGGGGGGCACGCCGCGTTCGGCGCATCGGAGACACAATCGGGCCGGCGTCTCGTCCACGGGGCGATCGTGCCGGGGACCGGGGCGGGCGAGACGGCCGGCGGGCAGCGTCTGACGGCGCGGCTGGTCCCGGTCGCCGTTTCACAATCGACCGCCGCCAACGGCACGCGCGCCACGGGGCGATTCACGCTCATCGGCGAGCCCCGCGCCGCGGCCGCCCGGTGGATGCTTTACGAATAAGGAGCGGGTCATGAAGCGCGTCCTGGCCGAATGGAGGTTCTGGATCGCCGTCGTCGTCGTGACCCTGACGACGCCTGGGAGCCGAGCCGCCGGACCCGACCGGATTTTGTATCAGGGCAATCTGGTCGGAGCCGACAACCGGCCCGTCCCCAACGGCTTCTATAACATGGAGTTCCGCATCTACGATCAGGAGAACGGCGGGACGCTCCGGTTCGCGCAGGCGCGCCCGGGGGTTCGCCTCCGGGATGGTTTTTTCGCCGTCGAAGTGGGGCCGTTCGGCGATCTCTTCCTCGTGTTTGAAGCCCTCTGGATCGAGCTGGCCGTCGATTTCGACGTCCCCAACGACGGCATTCAGATCGACGAGGTCTACACGCCGCGGCAGGCGTTGCAATCGGTCCCGTACGCCTTCGCCGCCACGCAGGCTGACGAAGCTCTCACGCTCGGCGGCGCCCCGCGCGATCAGTTCGTTGAAATCGACGCCCCTCTCATCGAGACCGTCGGGCCCAACGGCAGCACGAACACCCTCCTGGCGGGCGTCACGGGAGCCCCCAATCACGGCTCGATCGGCGCCTTCAACGCCACGAGCGCCGAGCTGGCCACGATGCAGGTGCTGACCGACGGCTCGGGGGGGATCGGCCTCTCAGGGCCCAACGGGGCGATCCACGCCGGGATTTTCACCTCGAGCAATCTCGGCGCTTTCGAGGCCAACAACGCCTCCGGCGCGCCGCGCGCTGAGCTGTTCGTCGCGCCCGACGGATCGGGCGCCTTGGCCTTGACCGGCCCGGCGGGGCGCGTCGAGGTGCTCGCCCTCAGCTCGAATAACCTGGGCGCGGTTGAAATCCGAGGCACCGACGGCGTCGGCCGGGGTGTGCTGTTCGCCGGATCGGACAACGCCGGGACGCTCGGCCTGGCGGGCCCCAACGGCCGGACGCACGTCGGTCTCTTCACCCAAGGGAACCTGGGGGCGATCGAGCTCCTCAATTCCTCGGGAAATACGCGGATGTTCGCCGAGGTCCACTCCAGCGGAACCGGGATTGTCTCGACGCTGGGGAACAACGGGGCGACCAATTGCCTGTTCTCGACGCCGACCGGTTTCCCCAACAATGGCCTCGTCTCCGTCCACAACTCCCAGGGCGTGGCCCAGGCCGCCCTCTTCGTCGACGACCAGGGCCGAGGCGTTGTCGTGGCCGGTCTTAAAATGTTTCACGCCAAGCATCCCAAAGTCGCCGGGGCGCGGATCGTCTATAGCTCGCTGGAGGGCCCCGAGGCCGGCATCTATCACCGCGGGACGGTCGATCTCGTCGACGGGCGAGCCATTATCCTACTGCCGGAGCACTTCGCGGCCCTCGCCGACCCCAAGTCCATCACCGTCCAGTTGACGCCCGTCTCCCTTGCCTCCCTCGGCGTCGGGATCGCCGGGATCGAAGCCGACCGGATCACGATCGGCGAGCTTCAGGGGGGGCGGGGCTCCTATCCCGTTCAGTTCCTCGTTCAGGCCGCGCGCGCCGAGTTTGCCGACTTCCGCGCCGTCGTCCCCGATGAAGAGTTCGAACGGACTTTCCTGCCCGCCCCGACGCCTTCGCGCCCAATGGAGTTTGCGCCCGACGCTCGCCCCGAACGGGCGCCCCACCCTCCGATCGCCCGGACTGAAGGAGCCCGGCCTTGACCCCGGGCCCCTCAGAAGACGCCGTAGCCACCGTCGATGACGAAGGTGTCCCCCGTGTGATAGCGGCTCGCGTCGCTGGCCAGATAAACGGCGATCCCGGCGAAATCCGCCCCCGTCCCCCATCGCCGCAGCGGGATGCGCCGCAGAACCTGCTGTTCGAACTTTTCCGTGTGGAGGTGCCCTTCAGTCATCGGCGTGTCGATCCAGCCGGGAATGATGGCATTGGCGCGGAGGCCGTGACGGGCGTGCTCGACGGCGAGCGCGCGGGCGATGGCGGTCAGCCCGGCTTTGGTCGCCGCGTAATGCTCGCTGCGCGGCGCGCCGAAGATCGAGGAACCGCTGCTCGTGACCACGAGCGAGCCTCCCCCGCCCCGGCCGACCATGTGCCGGACGGCCTCTTGAAGCGTGTAGAAAGCCCCGTGCATGTTGACGTCGAAGATCCGCCGCCACTCCTCGTCGGTCATGTCCGCAAACGGCGTGCCCCGGCCGCCGGTTCCGGCGTTGGCGAAGCAGGCGTCCACCCGGCCGAACAGGTCGAGCGTCCGGGCGAAGCTCCGGCGGGTGGCCTCCGGATCGCTCACGTCGCACCGGATCGCCTCGACGCGGCCCCCCAGGCCTCGAAGTCGCTCGACGGCCCGCTCGTTTTTTGATTCGTTCGTCCCCCAGATGCAGACGGCGGCTCCCGCCTCGGCGAGGCCTTCGGCCATCCCCAGGCCGATGCCGGAGTTTCCCCCCGTGACGAGCGCCACTTTGCCGGAAAGATCGAACAGGGACGAACCCACGGTCAACGCCTCCCTCGGGATGAATCCTCGGCCCGCTGCGGCGGCGGAGCCCCCCGGCGAGTCCATTGAGGCTATGCCGGAGCCCGCCGATCCGCAATCGCCCCATGGCGGGCCGCCCCGGGTCGCGTCTTGCTGGCAAAGGTCCCCCGCCTTGGTTATTGTCTTCTTTTTGTCCCTTCCCCCGACATGAACCGAGGCGAACCGACTCCCCCGCCCTCATCGCCCGCGGCGAATCCCGGCGGGTCGGCCCCGCCGAGCCGCGAAGAGGGCGGGACGATTGAAGCCCGACGTAAGAAGGCACGATGGCTGATCGATCAGGGGGTGGCCCTCTATCCATATCGGTTCGATCCGACGCATCGGGTCGCCGAAGCGCGCGCCGCCCGCGAGGACCTCCTGCAATCCCGCCGTTGGATCCGGATGGCCGGCCGCATCCTCCTCCTGCGCCCCATGGGCAAGGCCGGCTTCATCACCTTCCTTGACGAGACCGACCGTTTTCAGGCCTACGTCAAGCGGGAGGTCATCGGCCCGGAGGGGTTTGAGCTTTTCAAGCACGGGCTGGACCTGGGCGACCTCATTGGAGTGGAGGGGCCGCTCTTTGTCACGCGGATGGGGGAATTGACGCTCGAAGCCCGGGGGCTCACGCTCCTGGCCAAATCGTTGCGCCCGCTGCCCGAAAAGTGGCATGGGCTTCAGGACGTGGAACTGCGCCATCGCCGGCGGTACGTTGACCTTATCGTCAACCCGGCCGTCCGGCAGGTCTTCCTCCTGCGAAGCCGGACGGTCGCCGCGCTGCGCCGGCTGCTCGACGAGCGGGGCTACCTGGAGGTCGAGACGCCGATGATGCAGCCGATCTATGGGGGGGCCGCGGCGCGCCCCTTCGGCACTCATCTGAACTCCCTCGACCTCGATTTGTTCCTCCGGATCGCTCCGGAGCTTTATCTGAAGCGACTACTCGTCGGCGGGCTCGAACGCGTTTATGAAATCGGCCGCAACTTTCGCAATGAGGGGCTTTCGACGCGCCATAACCCCGAGTTCACGATGCTCGAAGCTTATACGGCCTACTGGGATTATCTCGAGGCGATGGGGTTGGTCGAGACCCTCCTCCGCGAGATAACGCGGGCAACCCTCGGCGGGACCACGGTGCGCTACCAGGGCCACGCGGTCGATCTCGGCGCCCCCTTCCGGCGCGTTCGTCTTCTGGACGTGTTGGGGCAGACCCTGGGCGATCCCCCGCCGGCGCCGGGCCTCGGCTGGGGACGGCAGAGTCGGCAAGAGGCTCTGGCGTGGGCTCAGCCGGCGCTTGGCCGGTTTCGCCTCGGGCCCGATCGACGGCGCGAGATCGAGGGAAAGCTTGATCGCTGCGAGACCGGCGATCAGGTGCTCGTGGACCTGTTCGAGTCGCTCGTCGAGCCCGAGCTGATCGAGCCGACGTTCGTGCATGATTATCCGAAGAGTCTTTGTCCGCTCGCCAAATCCGCCCCCGACGAACCGGCCACCGCCCAGCGGTTCGAACTCTTCATCGCCGGCCTGGAGCTGGCCAACGGTTACAGCGAGCTTAATGACCCCGCCGAACAATACGCGACCTTCGAGGATCAGGTCCGCCGCCGCGCGCGGGGGGACCTCGAAGCCATGAGCGAGATCGATCGCGACTACGTCATGGCGCTGGAGTACGGCATGCCGCCGGCGGCGGGGATCGGCCTGGGCGTGGACCGGCTTGTCATGCTCTTGACGGACAGTCCCTCCATCCGCGAGGTCATTCTCTTTCCGCTGATGCGTCCTCAGCCGCGGGCGTGATCCCCCGATGGGCTTCTTTGAGCGATTCCTCAGCCGGCGCTACCTGTTCAACCGTCGGCAGAAATGGCTTGTCTCGGTCATCACCTTCATTTCGCTGGCGGGGGTTACGGTCGGCGTGGCCGCCCTGATTATCGTCCTGGGGGTCATCGAGGGGTTCGATCGGGATATCTTCGGCAAGATCATCGACATCTATCCCCACGTGAGGATCACGGAGGCCGACTCCCGCCGCGTTTCCGACCCGGAGCCCATTCTGGCCTTCCTTCGAAGCCGCCCGGAGATCGAGCTGGCCGTCCCGGTCCTCAGCCGCCAGGCGCTTCTGGAGCATGGCCAGGGTCGCCAGGCGCGTCACGTCCCGGCTCAACTGATCGGCGTGGCCTCCCTCGGCCCCGGGGAGCTTTACAACATCCCGGCGGCCTCCGACGGCTCCACGATCCGGCTCGGCGACCGGGACCTGCTGCTCGGCCTGCCGCTGGCCTATCGGCTGGAAGCCGGCGGCGGCCAGACGGTTTCGGCCATCACGGGCGTCCTGGCCCTGGCGGGGGGGAGCCGTCACCCCCGCGTCCGGCGGCTCAACGTCATCGGCACCTTCACGACCGGGCATTACGAGTTCGACGAGTTGACGGGCTTCGTGAGCCCCGAGACCGCCCGCCAGGTGTTCGGTTCGGCCGAGGCCGCCGATTATATCCATGTCCGCTCGCGCCGGCCGTTCGCCGTCCGGCGGCTCAAGGCTGAGCTGGTCGAGGCGCTTGGGCCGACCTACCGCGTCACCACCTGGGAAGAGGAAAACGGAGAGTTCTTCCAGGCCTTGAAACTGGAGAAGCTGGGCCTGTGGGTCATTCTCCTGCTTGTCGTCGTCGTGGCCAGCTTCAACATCGCCGGGACTTTGATCCTGATGGTCATGGAGAAGGGGCCCGAGATCGGCATCTTGAAGGCGCTCGGAGCCTCCGAGGGGATGATCCGCGCCACGTTTCTTCAGTCCGGCCTCACCATCGGCGCGCTCGGCACCTCCAGCGGCTTACTCCTGGGGCTGGCCGGCTGCTGGTTCGTCCGCCACGGCCTGCGGCTGGGGCCGCCCGGCAATCCCTACGGCCTGAGCCACCTGCCGGTGGTCATCGAGCCGGCGACCGTGGGATTGATCGTCGCTGCCTCCCTCGGCATCTCCCTTCTGGCGGCTTTTTTCCCGGCGGCCCAGGCCGCGCGGTTGGACCCCGTGGAGGCGCTGCGGCGCGAGTGACCGCGCATCATCCCGAGGCCGCGGGTGGGGTCGCATGAGACGCTTCGAACGCTTCGTCAGCCTGCGTTATCTGTTCAATCGCGATCGTAAGGCGCTCGTAACGGCCATCACCGGCATCGCCATGGCCGCCGTGGCCGTCGGCGTGGCCGCTCTCATCATCGTCATGGGCGTGATGGAAGGCGCCGAAAAGGAGCTCTTCGGCAAGGTCATCGCGATCTATCCTCACCTGACCGTGAGGGGGGCCTTCGAAGAAGCCCTCGACGATCCGACCCCCGTGATGGAGGCCGTCCAGACGCTCGACGGCGTCGCCTTCGCTCAGCCGGTCCTCCGCGAGCAGGCCCTTTTCGCCCCGGCCCTCGGTCTGACGGGCGAACTCGGGGCCGGCGTCATGCTGGCCGTTCCCGATCTCGGGTCGGCCCCGCTGATGGGGTTGGGCGATCGCCTTCGAGCGACGGCGGCGGAGCTCGAAGATCATGAGGTCTTGCTCGGCGCGGACCTGGCCGAGCGGCTCGGCGTCGGCTCGGGGGACCGGATTCTTCTCATCGCCGGCTTCACGCCGGCCACGGCGGCGCGGCGCGAGCCGAGCCTGGCGCTCCGCGTGGCGGGGACGTTCAAGACGGGCTATTACCTCTTTGACGCCTCGACGGCGCTGGTGACGCTCGCCACGGGCCGCCGGGCCGTGGGCGAGGGCGCCGGCCTGAGCTACGTCCAGGTCAATTTCGATGATCCATTCCGCGCGCGCGAGGCCGGCCGTCGGCTGCGACGCGCCCTCGGCCCCCAATACCACGTCCAGACCTGGGAAGACGAGCAGGGTCCCTTCTTCGAGCAGATCCGCCTGCAGAAAGCCATGCTGTTTCTGATCCTGATGCTCATCGTCATCGTCGCCGGCTTCAACGTCATCGGGACGTTGATCCTGATGGTGATCGACAAGACGCGCGAGATCGGCATCTTGAAAGCCTTCGGCTGCTCCCCAGGGATGATCCGGACCGTCTTCGTTCAGGCGGGCGGGCTGATCGGTCTCATGGGGACGACGTTGGGCCTGGCGCTCGGCCTGACCGGCTGTTGGCTCCTCAAGCACGTCATCCGGTTCGAGATGCCCCCTTCGGTTTACAACTTCGAGACGCTGCCGGTCGTCGTCAGAGCCTCGACCACGGGGCTGATCGTCGTCTGCGCCCTGAGCGTCAGCCTCCTGGCGGCGCTCTTCCCGGCGGCGCAGGCGGCCCGCCTGGATCCGGTCGAGGCGCTGCGCCATGAGTGAGCTTCTCCGGGTCGAGAACCTCTGGAAGAGTTACCGTGAGGCTGGCCGGGAGCTGCGCGTCCTCGGCGGCCTCGCCCTCAGCCTCGCCGACGGGGAGGCCGTGGCCATCGTCGGCATGTCGGGGGCCGGCAAATCGACGTTCCTTCATCTGGTGGGCGGGCTCGACCGGCCGGATAAGGGCGCCATCCTGTTCCGCGGGGAGGATATCGCCCGGCTGTCGAAGGCCGAAATGAACCGGTTCCGGAACCGCTCGGTCGGCTTCGTCTTCCAGTTCCATCATCTCCTGCCGGAGTTCTCGGCGCTGGAAAACGTCATGATGCCGGCGCTCGCCGCCCGCGAGCGACCCGCCGCCGCCCGCGACCGCGCCCGGCGTCTCCTGGACGAGGTCGGCCTCGCCGAACGGGAGACTCATCGGCCGGCCAAACTTTCCGGCGGCGAACAACAACGCGTCGCCCTGGCCCGCGCCCTCGTCAACAATCCGGCCCTCCTGCTGGCCGACGAGCCGACGGGCAACCTCGACCTCCAGACGGGGGAAAAGGTCATCGATCTCCTCTGGGAGGAAACCGTCCGACGGGGACGTTCCCTCATGATCGTCACCCATGAGCCGCTTATCGCCCGCCGCGCCGACCGGATCTATCGGTTGACCGGCGGTCGTCTCGAACCGTTGGAAAAGAATCCGGCCTCGGCCGCGGGCGCCTGAGCCGAGCGCTCCCGGGCGGCTACTTGCCGCCGCCGCGGAGCTTCCACAGGTCATAATGCCGGCCGCGCCAGGCGGTTCGCCGGCGCAGCAGAACGTCCCCGGCCGAGTGCGCGCCGATGACCTGACAAAACAAGGCCGAAAAGGGCGTCAGGAGCGGCGCCCACCATGAAGGCGTCCCCACCAGCCTGTCGGTAGCGTAGCGCGCCCCGGTGACGGCGATAATCTGCGCGAGGCCGACGGGGATAAGCCATCCGGGCTCGCCGCCGAGCGCGAGCCCCGCGACGAGCCAGACCCACGGCGTCAACCACAGCGCCGCCACAAGAACCCCGACGGCGATAAAGGCCGTCACGTTCATCCCCACCGCCGCGAACATGTTCTTGCTGAAGCCCTCCCACACCTCCGGCAGCGATCGATACATCCGGCACGAAACATATGACGCCAGATCGGCGACGCCGACCCGGAACCCGGCGGCCTTGACGGCCCGACACAGTTTCAGGTCTTCAACGATTTCACCCCGAATCCCGGCGTGGCCGCCAATGGCCGCATACGTCCCCCGCCGAAAGAACAGAAAAGCGCCCGAACCCCCCGCCGCCAGCCCCAGGCCGGGCCTCTCAATCCACGGGAGCGGCAACAACGATCCCGCCGCCGCCGCCAACAACGGCACGGCCTGATGCTCCCAGAAACCGACGGCAACGAGACGGGGAACCCCCGTGAGGAGATCGGCCCCCTTCGCCTCGGCCACTTCGACGGCGTAACGGATGCACTCGGGATGAAACTCCGTGTCCGCGTCGGTGAAAAGCATCCGCTCGCCGCGGGCGGCCTCGCTGAGCTGATGGCAGGCGTGGACTTTCCCCACCCATCCCTCCGGCAGAGGCCTCCCGCCCATCAGCCGGACCCGCCCCGGGGCCTCTTCGACCAGCCTCCCGACGATCCGGCCCGTCTCATCCTCCGAACAATCATCAAGCACAAGGATTTCCAGCCGGGGATATCGCTGCGCCATGAGGCTCCGGACGCACCGTTCGATGTTCGCCGCCTCGTTGCGCGCCGGGACGCAGATCGAGACGAAGGGGAGCTCCGCCTCTCCGAGCTTCCGCCGGGGGGTCCGCCGCAGGAACCGCAGGTTGACCCACGCCACGAGCGGCAATAGAAAGCAGAGCGCGCTCTGAAGCGCGAGGAGGATCACCCAGCCTGAGGCCATGACGGCTCCCGCCCCGACGACGAACCCCGGCAGCTTGCCTTTGAGGCCGGGAACCCTCAAGGTTGGCCGCGGCGAGCTCTCCCCCGCGGCCGGCCCGCCCGCCTGATGGATTCCCAGGGCGATCGTTTCCTCTCACGCTGGCGGAGCCGAAGCTGGCTTCTGCCGGCCTGCCTTCTGGTGACGCTGATCCTGCTGGCCGCTCTTGCCCCCTGGGTCAGCCCGCAGAATCCGTATGACCTGGCGAGCCTGGACCTCCGGTTCAGCTCACTCCCACCGGCCTGGCGGTTCGGCCCGGCCTCGACGGGCTCGGACCCGAGTCCCGTGACCCCGAGATTCGTCCTCGGGACTGATCGACAGGGCCGGGACCTCTTGTCGGCGATTCTTTTCGGGCTCCGGGTCTCGCTCCTGGTCGGCGTCAGCGCGACGGCGATCGGCCTCCTGCTCGGGGTGGGGCTTGGGCTCGTGGCCGGATATTTCGGAGGCCGCTGGGAGGCGGCCATCATGCGCGCCTGCGACATCCAACTGTCTTTTCCTTCGGTTCTGATCGCCATGTTCCTGATGGCCTTCTGGGGGCAGGGGCTGCTCAAGATCATCGTCGCCGTTGGCGTCGTGCACTGGGTTTTGTACGCCCGTATGGCGCGCGGTCAGATTCTCGTAGAGCGGGAGAAAGACTATATCGCCGCCGTTCGGGCCCTGGGGGCCGGTCCGCCGCGGATCATGCTCTTCCATTTGCTTCCGAATCTGATCACGCCGATTCTGGTCGTCTCGGTCGTCCAGTTCGCCTCGGTCGTCATCCTGGAGGCGACGCTGAGCTTTCTCGGGCTCGGCGCGCCGATCACGCGCCCCTCGCTCGGCATGCTCATCAAATTCGGCCACGACGAATTCTTCAGCGGCCACTGGTGGGTGTGGTTCTTCCCCGGTCTCACGCTGATGATCCTGATGGTGGCCGTGAATTGGCTGGCCGACGCCTTGCGCGATCGGTTCCGCCTCCAGCAGTGAGACCGAGCGCCTGCTTGGCCCGATCGTCCCATCAGGCCGGGGAGGAACTCACCGCCCCGGCCTCGCGCCGACGCAGGCGATTCAGCCGGTGGCGCCAGGCCTCGATGGCCGTGCGGCGGCGGCTCGCCTCGCCGACCTCTCGCCCGGTCCAGGCGGCCGTCTCGGCTTCCGATTCGAGGATCGCCAGCGCCCGCTCCGCCCAGCGGCGCGCCCCCGCCGGGTCCTTCAGATGGTGTTCGTGATGTTTGGCCAGCTCGAGCAGCGGTTCCAGGCCGACGGACGGGCGGGCCTGGCGCGCGCGGGCCTCCCAGATCGCCACGGCCTCGGCGCGGCGGCCCGCCCGAAGGAGCCGTCGCGCCAGACGCATCGACAGGCCGAAGCCGACGGCTTCGTCACGGGCCGCCACGATGGCCCGTTCGAGCGCCGCTATCCCTTCGGCCTCGCGGCCGGCGGCGAAAAACAACGCCGCCAGGCCATGTTGCTCCCCGGCCTCGTCGAAGCGGGGGTCCTCCGGCCGGGCCACGGCGCCGCAGAGACGGCCGAGCAGTCCGCCGAGAGAAAAGATGTCCTGGGCGTGGTGATCCAGAACGCGCAGCATCCGCTCCCGTCGGACGCCGCGGAGATACTCGAAATAAATGCTCGGTATCTCGGCGGACAAGACGTCCGAAACCCGCAAGACGCCGAGCATCTCACGCTCGACCGTCTCCAGCCGACGGTCCGCCAGTCGAAATCTCCAGAGCCGCCGCGCCGTGTGCAACAGGTCCAGGTGCAGCCCCGGGAAACGCGGAACCCGCCGATTCAGACGCCACCGGGCCTCCATCAGCGGCACGTCGAACCCCCGGCCGTTGTAGCTGACGATCGCCTGGGCCGTCTCCAGAGCCTCCTGGACGCACTCGATCAGCGCCGGCTCCTCCGGGTAATCCTCCATGAAGAACTGCCGCAACTCGAAGCTCTCCCCCGTGAGCCGCCCCAGACCGATCAGGAAGACGCACGTGCCGACGCCGCCGGCCAGGCTTGTCGTCTCGCAATCCAGAAAGGCGATCCGCGTCGGGTCAACGTCCCCCCAACGCGCGTCCCGCCCCAGCACGGCCAGGTTCTCCGCCGTCAGGTGCCGGCGGTCCAGCGCCGGGCAAACGTAGCCCTCGGCCGTGCGTTCGCCCGTGAGCGGCGCCGTCGATCGTAGGTGAAGACAGACGCGACCGGCGGCCCGCCGGGCTTCGGCCTGGGGGAGAAGCTCCTTAAGACCCGGCGCTCGCCGGGGCGTCGGCGCCGCGTCTGCCTCCATCCCGAAGTGCCGCGTCGCCGGTTGCACGCGACCCTTCAATAACCGCCGGAGAGCCTCGGCTTCGTTCATGAGCGTGAGGTTACGCGTCCCCTGAGTCGGCGATCAACACCTTCCGCCCGACGACCCGTACCTTCCCCTCCGCGATCAGCCGGACGGCCTCCGGAAGGGCCTGATGCTCCTCGGCCAGGATTCGGGCCGCGAGGGTCTCTTCGGTGTCCCCCGGGCGGCAGGCGACCGCGCGCTGAAGAAGGATGGGGCCGCTGTCGACTCGGGCCTCAACGAAGTGGACCGTGCAACCGGCTACCTTGACGCCGTGCTCGACGGCCTGGCGCTGAGCGTGAAGCCCGGGGAACGCCGGCAGCAGCGAGGGATGAATGTTGATGATCCGTTCCGGAAAAGCGGCGAGCAACGTGGGCCCGACGACCCGCATGTAGCCGGCGAGCACGATCAGCTCGGCCGCCCAGTCGCGCAGTCGCGTGAGCGTCGCGGCCTCGTAGGCGGCCTTGCCGCCGAATTCCGCCGGCGGGAGATGAACCGTGGGGACGCCGTGGGCGCGGGCGTGCTCGAAGGCGGGCGGCTCGGCCACGTCGCTGAAAACGCCGACGATGCGCGCCGGGCCGAGTCGGCCTTGCGCCTGCGCCTCCAGCAGGGCCTTCAGGTTCGAGCCGCGTCCGGAGACGAAGACGACGACCCGGCGCGGCGGCCCGGCGGGCGCCGGAGGCGGGTCGTGTTCGGCATCAGCGGAGGCCATCGCGGTCATGCGCTTCGCTTTTATCAGGTTCGGGCGCCGATATCCGTCGCAAAACCTCGTTTTGCTCGCGCCGCCGATGGGGCCGCTTTCCGTTATCGCCTTGGTTCAGATTCGATTGACCCGAGCCGACGGGACCGTTAGAGTCAACCGTCGGTCGGCCAGCGTGTAACTTTAGAGGCGGGAGTCCTCTACATCAACCCGAGGCCGCCGCTCCGACGCGCTTCCGGCGGCCCATCGTCCCCTGGAAAAGGGAGGCCCGAGAACCATGCCTTCACGTTCCCTGCTGCGTTGGCTGGAGGCCCATGCCCTGAGCCTGCTTATGACCGGCCTTCTGGTTCCTGGCGTCGCGGCGGACGGCTCGGCGCCCGTCGCCGGCGGCGTTCAGCCCCTGGACGAGGAGTATACGGCCGAAATCCGCAAGCATACGACCGAGCCCTTCTTCCTGACCCCCTACATCGACCATTTGCCGGCCTCGGACCTGATTCCCACCCCCAAAGACGTCCTCGGCCATATTGCCGGCGCCCCCGACGTGCTCTCTTACTCCCACGAAGTCTACGCCTACCTGCGCGCCGTGGCCGAGGCCACGCCCCGCGTCGAGGTTTTCAACGCCGGGACGACCGAAGAAGGCCGCGAGATCATCTTCGTGGCCGTCTCCGGCGAGCAGAACATGGCCCGCCTGGCCCGATGGAAGGAAATTACTGCTCGATTGGCCGATCCCCGGACGATCCGGTCCTCGGACGAGGCGCGGGCGCTCATCGCCGAGGGTCGGCTCTTTTACTGGATGACCGGGGCGATGCATTCGCCGGAAACCGGCTCCCCGGAAATGCTCATGGAGCTAGTCTATCGCCTCGCCGCCGACGAATCCGACTTCATCCGGATGATTCGGGACAACGTCGTCGTCCTCGTCACGCCGATCCTGGAAGTGGATGGACGCGACAAGCGGGTCGACCTCCTGAAGCTCAAGCAGGCCGACCCGAAGGCGGCCGTCCCCCGGCTGATTTATTGGGGGCATTACGTCGCTCACGATAATAATCGCGACGCGCTCGCCCTTTCCCTCGCCCTCAGCCGCCACTGCATGCGCACGTTCCTCGAATACCACCCCCAGGTCATGCATGACCTCCACGAGTCGGTCTCCTTCCTTTACACCTCGACCGGGACCGGCCCCTATAACCCCTGGGTGGACCCCATCCTGATCGACGAATGGCACCTCTTGGCCTATGAAGAGATCACCGAGATGACGAAACTCGGCGTCCCGGGCATCTGGACGCACGGGTTCTACGACGGCTGGGCCCCCAATTACGCCTTCTACGCGGCCAACGGTCACAACGCCATCGGCCGCTTCTATGAAACTCAGGGGGCCGGCGACGCCGACACCCGGCGCATCACGACCGGCGCGGCGGCCACCCGAACCTGGTATCGCCCCAACCCCCCCCTGCCGACCGTGATGTGGTCCATCCGCAACAACGTGAACCTTCAGCAAAGCTGCCTGCTGATCGCGCTCAACTACGTGGCGCGACACCGGGAACGGTTCCTCGAAAACTTCTACGTGAAAAACAAGCGGGCGATCGAGAAGGCGACGACCGAGGGCCCGGCGGCTTACGTGCTCCCCGCCGACGACCCACGGCCCGGTCAGGCCGCCGCCCTCCTGAGCATCATCCGCCGTCAGGGGGGGGAGGTACGTCGGGCCGCGCGGGACTTTTCCGTCGGCGATCGCTCCTTCCCCGCCGGCAGCTACATCCTGCGGATGGATCAGCCCTACTCCCGCATGATCGACATGCTGCTCGACCGGGCTTACTTCAACGTCGCCGACCCCCGCCCTTATGACGACACCGGCTGGACGCTCGGCCCCCTCTTCAACGTCCGCACCGAACGCATCGAGGATACGTCGATCCTTTCCGTTCTGGCCGAGGCCGTCCCGGGCGAGGTGATTCGACCCGCCGGCGCCGTCGAAGTTCTGACCGAAGGCCCTCCCCAGGTCTATCTGATCAACCACAACGCCGATAACGCGCTGGCCACGTTCCGCTTCAAGCACGCCGAGCTGCATATGAGCGCCGCCGAGAAGTCGTTTACGGCCGGCGGCGTCAAATTCAACGCCGGGACGTTTTTTTTGCCCGTCGAGGGCAATCCTCCGGATCTGGCCGAGCGGCTGCGTCGAGCCGCCGTGACCCACGGGCTCAGGATTTACTCCGCCGCCGAGGCCCCGGCCGTGGCCACGCACCGCCTCAGCCCCCCGCGCGTCGCCGTCATGCACACCTGGCTTACGACGCAGACGGAGGGCTGGGTGCGGCTGGCGCTCGATGAGATGGAGATTCCGTACGACTATATTTCCGTGCATGAGGTCCGGGACGCACCCGACCTCCGGGCCCGATATGACGCCATCCTCCTGGGGCCGTCGGTCGCCGACGCTCACGCCATCGTCCGCGGGTTGCCGAAGACCGGCAAACCCATCGCCTGGAAAAAAACCGACGTGACGCCCAACCTCGGCCGTCCCGATGAAACCGACGACATGCGCGGGGGCTTGGAACTGGAGGGCGTGCTGCACCTTCGGGATTTTGTCCGGCAGGGCGGCCTCTTCATCGCCCTGACCTCAAGCGTCGCGCTTCCCATTCAATACGGCCTGGCTGAGGGGGTTTCCATCCGGCAGACCCGCGAGCTGAACGTGCGCGGAAGCGTCCTCAGGGCGACGTTCGACGACGAGCAGAGCCCCCTGCGTTACGGCTACGACGACACCCTCGGCGTTTATTTCAGCCAATCTCCGGTCCTGAGGGTTGGGGGAGAAGGGTTCGGCGCGGCATTGGCCGCCGCCCGCGGTGGGGCCGGGTCGTCCGGCCGCCCCTCCGGCCGCGGCGGGGTCGATGATCCGGACATCATTCAGGCCCGCCCCCGCGATTGGGGCAAGGAGAAGCCCGAAGAGCTGGAGGCGACCGGCGCCGAGAGCGGCTCAAGCCTTCGCGAGCGCGCGCTGGCGCGTCTCAGGGCGCGCGGACGCCGGCCGGGCGAGGAGGGCCCCAACGCGCCGCCCGGCGGGGGCGAGGCTGCCTCCGAGCCCGTGGCCCCGCAGGAGCCCTCGTCAACGGCGCCCGCGGCCGAACCCGAGGAGCCGCAGGAGGAACAGGGGCGCCTTCTGCCGCGCGTCATCCTCAAGTTTCAGGGCGAGGCCAAGGATATGCTCGTGAGCGGCATGCTCGAAGGGGCTTCGGAGCTCAACGGCGCCGCGGCCGTCGTGGACGTTCCCCTCGGCGACGGGCACATTGTCCTCTTTGCCATTAACCCGATGTGGCGTCACATCACGCACGGCTCGTTTGCCCTCGTGACCAATGGCTTGATCCACTGGGACGCCCTCAACGTGGGCGCCCGGCGGGAGTCCCGCTCGGAGGAGACTGAGCGTTCCTACGCCGAGGCTGAAGGCTTCTGAGCCGACGCGGGCCGGCCAGGGCCTTCGCTCACACGCCCCTCGCCGTCGATACGACTTCGGCGGCGCCCGTCGGCGCTATAGCCCGGATGGCCTCGGCGGTCGCGTTTCAGCGGGGTGGATCGCTTTGGGCGGCTCCAAGCGGTCGCTTCCACGCCCATCGATTTCGGCGCGCACGCGGGGCAGGCAGGCCGGGTATTGATCCCGAATGAAGTCGAGCAATCTTTCACGGACGTGGGCGCGGAGGTCCCACAGGCGGCCGGAATCGGCCGAGCTGACCAGCGCGCGCAGCTCCACCGTCCGCTCCGAGGTTCCCGTGACCTGAAGGACGCAAACCTTACCGTCCCATTCGGCGCGCTCCCGGACAATCCGCTTCAATTCCTCCCGCAGCGGGTCCACCGGGACGGCGTAATCGACGTAGAGATGGATGGTGCCGAGCATGTCGGCGCTGGTGCGGGTCCAGTTCTCGAAGGGCCGTTCGATGAAATAATTGATGGGGACGACGAGCCGCCTCAGGTCCCAGACGCGGATCACGACATAAGTCAGCGTGATCTCTTCAATCCGTCCCCAGTGCCCCTCGACGATGACGACGTCGTCGATCCGGATCGGTTGCGTGATGGCGATCTGCACGCCGGCCAGCAAGAGGCCCAGGCTGCGCTGGGCGGCAAAGCCCAGAATGACGCCGGCGATCCCGGCCGAGTCCAGCAGGCTCACGCCCAGTTGTCGGATCCGGTCGAAGGTCGTCAGCACGGAGGCGACGGCGATGAGCGCGACGATCAGGATGAGAATCCGTTCCAAAACCCGGATCTGCGTGTGGATCTTCCGCGCCTCCAGGTTGTCCCGCACGTCGAGTCGATACCGCCCTTCGATCAGGTCCGCCCCCGTCCGAATGAAAACCACGGCCAGCCACCCCACCGAGCCGATGATGCCGATGGCCAGAACGTGTCGAACCGCGTCGGCCGCCTCGGGCGGAATGAGAAGAAACGCCAACCCCAGACGCAGCGCGATCAGCGCCCCGACGACCGCCGCCGGAAACCGCCAGCGTCGGATCATGCGGCCGACGGGCCCCGCCCGATCGGACGCCCACGCCCGCCGGATGAGCTCGATGGCCGGAAACGTGAGCCCCCAACCCACGAGGGCGGCTCCGACGAGCCACGCCGCCGTCAGAAGGGCGTCATCCAATTCCCAGAGCCAATTCATCGTTCGATCGGTCGGGATACCATCGCCGGCGTCGCCGGCCAACCTTCATCGACGCCCTGGGCCGTCTTGAAACCCGGCGACGCCTCAAGCAAGATGGCCGCAGGCGGGCCTCGCGCGCTGACGTGGACCGCGGGGCCTTCTTCGCAAAGGGGTGACGGATTGACTATCTCATCTGGGGCGTTGAGCGTCGGCCGCGGCGCCGCGCGATGGGGCGTGGTGCTTCTTTTCATGATCGGGGCTGCCTCGGCCGCCGCTCGCATCCAAATTGGGGCCGAACTGGGCTGGGCGGACACCTTCGTCGCCGGCGGATGGACCCCCCTCCGGCTCATGTTGGAGAACTTCCCCGATCCCCAGGCCCCGGTCGACGATTCTCGGGATTTCAACGGTCAGGTCCGCCTCACCGTCCGCGATCGAGACGGGGCCGGCGTCGTTTATACCCGGCCGATCGAGCTGCCGCGCCACGGCCGCAAAGGCCTCGAGTTCACGATTGCCTTGCCGGACGTCAGCAACCTCCCCGTGTTGATCGAACTGGTCGATCGCCAGGGCGGAATCGTCGCCCGGAGCGAGCTCCAGCGCCCGATGTCGGGCTATGCGACTCCCAATCTGCGTCAGGAGGCTCGCGTTATCCCGACCGTCCTTCTGGCGGCCGATCCCAATGAGACGGTGACTTACCCCACCTGGGTGGCCTCAGCCCTCAATATCAAGCCGGTCCGGCTGGAGGCCCTGCCGTCGGATTACCGCGGCTACGACGGGGTGCGTCTGCTTGTCGCGCGGCATCGGCTGTCCGTCCGCCTGAGCGAGGACCAACTGCGCGCGCTGGAAACCTGGGTCGAACTGGGCGGGCGCCTCCTGATGATTACTCCCCGCGCGCTGGCCGAGCTCAAGCTTGATCCCTGGCTCGCCCCGCGCTGGCCCGCTCCGCCGCAAGACGTCGCCGAGATTCGTTTATCCGAACTCGGGCGGGAGGGGGGGCAGGAGGTTACCCTGGTGACCGTCTGGGGACCTCCGGCCCCTGAATCGCGCATCCTCTGGGCCTCCCGGGCCGGTCCTTTGGCGTTGGAGCGGAGCGTGGGGGCCGGCCAGGTGATCGCCTTGGGAATCGATCCCTCGACGCTGAGTTCGGTCGCCCTCCAGAGTGAGGTCGCCCATCAACTCCGGGGCCTTCTGGAGGCCGTGGCGCTCGGGCCCGATCGCGAGGACCTCCGCGCCCGGCACTATTGGTCCACCGCCGATATCGAGCCCCCCTTCACCAACGTCCTTCTCTTGCCCAACATCTGGGTCGTCACCGGCTTGCTCATCCTGTTTGTTCTCTTCGTGGGTCCGGTCAATTTCTATCTTCTGCGGCGGCGTCGCCGGCTCGAGTTGGCTTGGGTGTCCATCCCCGCGCTCTCGATCTTCTTCTTCATCGCCGTCTATGCCTACGGTCTGGTGGCCAAAGGCGGCCAGCAGCATTACGCCTCGGCCGAAATCGTTCACGTGAGCCCCGGCGGATCGCGCGGGCTCGTCCTCTGGAACAGTATTCAATTCTCCCCCCGCCGGCGCCTTTATCGCTTCACCCCCCCCGAAGGGGGCCTCATGCTTCCCTTCATGGCCTACTACGACAATCCGACCGATCAGCGCCTCCTGATGACGCTCCGTAACCTGCGTCTGGCTCCGGGTCAGACCGGCGTGGCCGGCGAGAGCTCGGCGATCGTTCTAGGGACCGAGGCCGACCGCTACGACCTGCTGCCGACGGTCGAGCAGTGGAAAATCGCCTTTTACCAGGGCGAGCGACCGTTGACGCTCGAAGGCTCGATCCACGGTCGGGTGGTCCTGCGAGCCGGCGGCACGATCGACGTGCAAATCGATAATCAATCCCCCGCCCGGCTCTTCCAGACGACGCTCTGCCTCGGCGAGCGGCGCTATAGTCTGCCCGACGTCGAGCCCGGCCAACGCCTTCGGGTCGCCGATCTGCGGCAGTGGTCCCGCGCCTGGGCCCGGACGAGTCCCGTCATCGGCGAGGACCCCTTTCCCGATGACGCGTCGCGGAAGATTCACGAAGGCGCCTACGTCGTCTATCCCCTCATGCCCGGGCCTCACCCCCAGCGGAGGTCTCGGCTGATCGCTCGACAGGAGCAATGGACCAGCGACGTCCGCATCGAACCCGCGCCGCAGGTCTCCAAGCGGATCGCTCTCGTCGAGTTGGAGCTTCCCGTCCAGATTGAGGGGCGCGTGGACTTTGTATCGGCTTCGCGGGACGTGGGTCAGGAATTCACGCTCCTCAGGCGTCAGATTTATGACTACCATCCCACGGGCGTGACGTTCCCCGCCGGGGAGTTCTGTTCCTTGATCGACGGTTGGGCCGAGACGCTTTTTGCCCCCCCCGATCTCCCGGCCACGGCCAGCCTTCTGGGCGGCGTCCTCCGCGTCGTGTTCACGCCTCAGTTGGATCGGTTCGGGATGAGCGTTTTCAGTTACGCGACGGGGCGTTGGGAAGCCGCCATGGAAGGCGTTGATTCCGGTCCCGGTCAGGCGCTTCAGCAGCATACGCGCGAGATTCCGATCCGCCCGGAATGGGTCAACCCTTTTCGCCCTCTGATTCGCGTTCGCCTGGCGTCGTCGCGAGCCAACGCCCCTGCCCCTCCGGGCGCTCCGGCGCCCCAAGCCCCCGCCGCCTGGAGTCGCTTTACCGGCGTCACCGTTCACGCTCTTGAAGCGACCTTGGCCTATCAGGGCCCCGTCGGGCCCGCCTCGGCCGAGCGCTCGGAGGCCTCCTCATCGGCGTCCCGGCGGGCCGCCCGTGTCGAACCCCCGGCGCCGCGCGAGGAGGCTCGGCCATGATCCGGACCTACGGCCTCACGAAACGCTACGGCAGTCTCACGGCCGTCGATCATCTCGATCTGGCGATCGGCCAGGGAGACATATTCGGCTTCATCGGCCCCAACGGAGCGGGCAAAACGACAACGATCAAGATGCTCTCGACGTTGATCCGGCCGACCGAGGGATTCGCCGAAGTCTGCGGCTACAACATCATCAAGGAAGCCGATGACGTCAAACGTGTCATCGGTTACATGCCGGACTTTTTCGGCGTCTATGACGACATGAAGGTCTGGGAATACCTGGATTTCTTCGCCATGGCCTACGAGATCGAGGCCGCCCGCCGGCCCAGAATCATCAATGACGTGCTCGAGCTGACCGACCTCACCCCCAAACGCGACGCCTACGTCGAATCCCTCTCCCGCGGCATGAAGCAGCGGCTCTGCCTGGCCAAGACGCTTGTCCACGACCCCAAAGTGCTCCTGCTGGACGAGCCGGCCAGCGGCCTCGATCCGCGGGCCCGGATCGAGATGCGCGAGCTCCTCCAGGAGCTTCGCCGGCTGGGGAAAACGATCCTGATCTCCAGTCACATCCTCACCGAGCTGGCCGACTTCTGCAACACGATCGGCATCATCGAGCAGGGGAAGCTCCTCGTGGCCGGGCCGGTCGAGGCCATCATGCGCCAGCTTCACGGCGCGCGCGTCATCGAAGTTCGCGTCAAGGGCGACGTTGAACGGGCCGCCGCCGTCCTGGCCGCTCACGCCGCCGTCCAGCGCGTCGAGCCCGACGGGGAGCTTCTCAAGGCCTTCGTCGCCTTCGAGATCGAGGACCCCAGCGTTCTCATGGAAGAGCTCATCCGCGCGGAAATCCGCGTGGCCTCGTTCCGCGAATGCGAGGTCGACCTCGAAGACATCTTCATGCGGATCACGCGGGGGGCCGTCCAATGATCCGTACCGCCCACCGTGTCCCGCTCCCCGAAGCCATCTTTCCGGCGCCCTCTTCCCGATGATTCGGCCGCTCCGACCGCTCCTGCGCGTCCCGCCCCTTAAGTGGGTTCTGGACAACCCCTTGTTCATCCGAGAAGTCCGCCGCCGCATGCGCGGCCGGCTCTTCGCCTGGTCGCTGATCGGCTACCTGATCGCGCTCGGAGGGGTCTCCTGCGTCCTGATGTTCGTCTCCTATCCGCTTTTCGAGGTTCAAGCTCAATCGGCCCGTGACATGGTCCGCCGGGTCGGTCAGATCGGCAAAACCCTTTTCATCGGCATGCAATTCGTCGAGGGGTTCATCGCCCTGCTGATCGCCCCCATGCTGACGGCGGGCCTGGCCACGCAGGAGAAGGAACGCGACACGTTCGATTTTCTCCGCGTGACGACGCTCGGCTCCTGGAGCTTCGTCGTCGGCTGCCTGTTGACGACGGCCAGTTTCCTCCTGCTCGTCTTCAGTTGCACGCTCCCGATTCTCGGCCTCACGTTCATTTTCGGCGGGGTCTCCATGGAGCAGATTCTGAGTTTTAATCTGACGCTCTTCCTCGCCGCGCTCGCCATCTCTTCCTGGGGAGTCTTCAACTCGACCAGCTATAGCCGCTCGCGCTCGGTCCAGGGCTCGCTCGTCCTCTTGTTATTCATGATCGGCTTCTTCGGCTTTCAGTTGCTGCGGGTCGTTCGGGGCTGGATGACCGGCCCCTGGGGCGGAAGTTCCTGGCCGGCCGCGATTCGCTATCTCCTCGGCGTGGTCGCCCCCCTTCTGGCCGTTACGCTCTTTTTCGCCGCCGCCGCCGCGCGCCGCCTCTATGAGCCGAACAACCGGCTCCTGAGCTATAAACAATTCACCTTCTTTTATCTCCTCAGCCTCGGCGCGATCGCCGGCACGTTCCTCTGGAAGACCTCCTCCCTATCGGCTCAGCCCTTCAGCGCCCCTCAAGCCGAATACGTCCTCGCGATTTATTATTTCGCGGCCTGGGTCCTGATGATCGGAGCGATCCTCCTCTTTTCCACGGGTCGGGTCGAGATGGGGGACGAGGTCTGGAAAATTCGCCTGCGTTGGCCCTGGTTCCGTCGCCTGAATGAAACCGTCTGGCTCTACGCCTTCTATTTCGTGATCTGGCTCCTCCCTCCTTACGTGTTGGCGAGGTATTGGTCCGCGGCCCCGGATTTCCTGATGCGATACTTTTTCTCCATAACCATTCTCGCGGCGGCCCTCGGGCTTGTCTGGGCTGCCTCCGTCGCCTTGAGCCTCTTGACCGAGAATCGAAACCGCTGCGCCGCCGGCGTCATCGCTCTTCTGGCCGTCCTCTGGGGGATCGCTCCGTTACTCGGCTTTACCCTGGCTGAGATGCGGCTCCCCGCCGGCCTCGATCGCCCCCTTTGGATGAGGCTGCTCTCGACGTTCCTGCGGGACGCCTCCCCCTTCTCGGCCGTCTATCGGCTCTGGAAGGAGTCGGCCTCGCCGACGAGTCGCTATATTCTGCCGGACGTGGAGATGGCCCTCCTCGCCCTGCTTTTTCTGCTTCCCTTGGCTTCGCGCCGCTTGAGAGCGCGGTTCAACGTGGCCTACGATTGGCCAACGGGGCCGGAGCCCGGCCCCAAGCCGCGCGCTTGAGCCCCCTGAGAAGTTCTCGCACGCGCCCGGAGGCGGTTGCCCCAGGCAGCCCCCACAAGAGGACAATTCCCCGCTCGATGTCGCTTCGAATTCGTTCCCTCTGCCGCCGGACGGAACGCCGGCGTCGATTGATTTCCGCCCTCCGCCAGGGGTTGATCTGCGGCGCCGCCGCGGCGGCCGCCGCGGCGGCCAGCCTCGCCGTCGCCCGCACTGTCGGCTGGCCTTGGTCCGACCTCTGGGGCCTGACCCTCTCGGCGGGGGGCCTCGGCTTTGGTTTCGTCGCGGCCTACGCCTTTGGGCGGCAACCCCTCGGGCGCGCGGCGTTGGCTCTGGAGGAGCATCACGGCCTCAAGACCCGCCTCTCGACGGCCCTCGCCCTGGCGCCGGCCGCCGCCGGCGGGCCGCCCGATCCGTTCGCGGCGGCGATGATCGCCGAGGCTGAACGTTGGCTGGACCAACTCGATCCCCGGGCCGTCGTTCATTGGCGGTTGGGCCGTCCGGGTGCGATGCTGCTCGCCTCGGGGCTGATCCTGGCCCTCGGGACGTCCTATTTCCCCACGTTGGACGTTCTTGGCCGTCGAGAGGCCCGGCAGCGTCTCGAACGCGAACGCGAACTTCGCCGCCAGGAGGCCCGTCGGCTCGAAGATCTCGCCCGCGAAATCCGGCCCAAACTCCTGACCCCCCAGGCGGCCGTCCAACCCTTGAACCTCGCCCGCGAGCTGGAGCGTCTGGCCGATCAACTCCGCAGCCCGCAAATGGACCGAACGGACGCGATGCTCAAGCTCGCCGACCTCAGGCAGCGGGCCAACGAGGAACGCGAGGCTCTGCGCCGCCAACAGCCTGACCTCGACCCCGCCACGCTGCGCGACCTGGAAACCGAGGTGGGCAAAGCCCTCGCGCGAGCCCTCCTGAACAAGCAATTCGCCGAGGCCGCCGGGATGGCCCGTGGCTTGGCCGAAGGGCTCCGCTCCGGCCAAGTGAGCGCCGAGGATCAGCCTCCCCTGGGGCGCGACTTTAATCGTCTCGCCACGGCCCTGGAGGGCAATGACGCCCTCAGCCGGGGGCTCGCCGCGACGGCCGAAGATTTGACCGGCGTGCGGCCGCAATTGGCGGCTCAGAACCTTGAGACCCTCGCCCATTTGCTCGAAGGGCTGGATGCCCAGGCCGAACGCGCAAGGGTTCTCGCCGAAGCTGCCCGCGCCCTCGAACAGGCCCAGCGTGGGCTCGGTCAAGCCGATGCGTCAGGCGTCGACCGCGGCCTTCCCAGCGATCAGCGGGAAGGGGCGGGCCTGGAGGGCCAATCCGGGGCGGGTCCGCTCGCTGACGGTCAGGACGGCGGCCAACGTCAGGATGGCGCTCCGACCGGGGCAGCGACTTCAGGAGCCGACCAGGGCCAGGCTCCTCAAGCCGGCGATCAGGGGGCCGGGGCCCGAGGTGAGCAACAGGGCGGCGGATGGGGGCAGTTGCCGCCCGGAGGCGGGGCCGCCGACGGCGGAGGTCAGGGCCAGGGTCAAGGGCAAGGTCAGGGGCAGGGTCAGGGCCAGGGCCAGGGCCAGGGCCAGGGCCAAGGCCAAGGCCAAGGCCAAGGCCAAGGTCAAGGCCAAGGTCAAGGCCAAGGTCAAGGCCAAAGTCAGGGCGGGGGAGGGCAGGCTGACCAAGGGGCCGGGCGCGATTGGGGCATCGGGTCCACCAACCTGCAAGGGGGGACCTATCAGATGGGCGCGGACCGAGGCGAGCAGGACCGGCAGGCGGCCCAGGAGCGGGCCCGCTGGGAAGAGCGGTTCATGCGGCTTTACGGCGAACGGTCCATCCGCGCCAACACCTTCGACACGCGCGTCACGGGCCAGCATGGGGAAGGTCCGGACCTCGGCTGGCGCAACGTCGAGGCTCAGCCGGGACGCCAGACGCCGATGACGGCCGACACCGAACTCTTCCTGGAAACGCGGCGCCGCGAGAAGCAGGCGCTTGACCGCCAGGACATCCCCCTGGATTATAAGGACGCCGTGCGCCGCTATTTTGACTCTCTTGAGGCTCCCGCGCCTTGATCGCCAGCGTCGAAGAGCGCTGCGAGCTCTTCCGCCGGCGCTTCCAGCAAGTTTTCCAGGAAATCGGCAAGGCCATCGTCGGCCAGGAGGGTGTCATCCGGCAGACGCTCGTCGCCCTTTTGGCCGGCGGCCACGTCCTCCTGGAAGGCGTCCCCGGCCTCGGCAAGACTTACCTGGTCCGTTGCCTCGCCGACTGTTTTCACCTCAAGTTCTCGCGCATCCAGTTCACGCCGGACCTGATGCCCGCCGACATCATCGGCACCGATCTGATCATGGAAGACGAGCACGGGCGCAAGCGGTTCGAGTTTCACCCCGGCCCGGTCTTCACCCAGATTCTCCTGGCCGACGAGATCAACCGCGCCACGCCCAAAACCCAATCCGCCTTGCTGGAGGCGATGCAGGAGCAGCGCCTGACCGTCGGCGGCCAGACGCGTCCCCTTGGCCCTCCTTTCTTCGTCCTGGCCACGCAAAACCCGCTGGAAATGGAGGGGACCTATCCACTCCCCGAAGCTCAACTGGACCGCTTCTTCTTCAAAATCCTGGTGCCTTACCCCAGTCTGGAAGAGTTGACCGAAATCTCGCGCCGGACGACGGGCGCCTCGACGGCCGCCCTTCAGACGACCGTCGGCGCCCGTGAAATCGAGGAAATGCAGACCCTTGTCCGCGAGGTTCCGGTCGCCCCGCACGTCGAACGCTTCGCTGCCCGGCTCGCCCTGGCCACGCATCCGGAACTCAATGGGGCCACCGAGAGCGTTCGCCGCTACGTCCGCTATGGAGCGAGCCCCCGCGCCTTGCAGGCGATGATCCTCGGCGGCAAGGCCTCGGCCCTCCTCGACGGCCGCTTCCACGTCGCCTTCGATGACGTGGCCTGGGCCGCGCCCCCCGCCCTGCGCCACCGCGTCATTCTGAACTTCGAAGGCGAGGCCGAAGGCGTCCGGTCCGACACGATCGTCGCCGAGGTCGTCGAGCAGACCCCGCGCGACGCCGAGGGCATTGACTGAGCCGGGAAGCCCCCGCTCAGGGAGGCGGCGGGCCGAGAATGCTCACGATCAGGCGCGTGAGCGCCCCCATGTCCTTCAGCGGCTTGGCGATGACCCTTTCCGGCGGCAGCGAGAACCGAAGGAAATCCTGGCTCTCTTCATAGGCGGCCACGCCCGTGAAGAAGATGGCTTCAATATTGGGCCGGATCGATCGCAATCGCGTATAGACCTCTGAGCCGGAAAGGTCCGGCAGGATGACATCGATGATGCAAAGATCAAAGGCCTCGGCGAGGGCAAGCTCGATCGCCTCGCGCCCGTCCGCCGCGGCGCGGACCTCGTAACCCAGACGCCCGGCCAGATAGTCCGCCACCACCTCTCGGACAAGTCCATCATCATCGATTACCAGAATGCGGTGGGGCATGAACCACCCGGAGGGGCCCCTGGCCAGAGGCCCAGACTTGGGTGATTCGCCCTGCGTGGGGTTTCTTTGAGGGAAGCTCCAATCGGGGGATTCTTCCTGGCGTGACGGGCCGGCTTCGTCGGCCGACTCCGGGCTTCCCTCGCGACCCACCCGATCGCGGCTAAGTGAACCATAGGCTGCTCGGCCGGACAACACCAATCCCCAGCGCCGACGACCAATTGCGACTTGCGGATGGCGTGGCCGACGGTCAAGATGCCGGGGCGCGCTTGAGCGCCCGCCGAAACCGCGCCCTCCGAGATCGACGTCCATGGCCGAGTCGCCGCTCAAGGCCCTCTATCCGGGCACCTTCGATGCTTTAACCTACGGTCACCTCGATATCATCAATCGCGCCTCCCGCACGTTCGATCAACTCACCGTGGCGATCGCCCACAACGAGGACAAGGCCCCGATGTTCACGGTGGAGGAGCGCCTGGAGGCTTTGCGCGCCGAGGCCGGTCATCTGGTCAACGTTGAACTCGTCTACTTCACCGGCCTGACGGTCGATTTCGCCGTCAAGATCGGCGCCCGCGTCATCCTCCGCGGCCTGCGCGCCGCCTCCGATTTCGAGTACGAACTTCAGATGGCCATGATGAATCGGACCATGGAGCCCCGAATCGAAACGCTCTTCCTCGCCCCCTCCCCTCAGACGTTCTTCGTCAGCTCCTCCCTGGTTAAGGAAATCCTGCTGCGCGGGGGGGATATCAGTCGATTCGTCCCCCCGGCGACCGAACGGATGCTGCGGGCTCGATTCGCCCTGACCCCCGGCGACCAGGGGTTGAGGCAGAGCAGCCGTCCCGCTTAGCCGAGCTCGCGGGCCAGGCGTTCCACCAATTCATTGGCCTTGGAGGCTGACTCTCTCAGTTCCCGGACTTGAGCCTCCAGCTCGGCGCAGCGCGCCTCGGCCCTGCCGGTCGCCTCGCTTTGCTCCCGAGCCCTGGCTTCCAGTTCGGCGCACTGCGCCTCCAGCCCGCGGACTTTGGCCTCCAGCTCCTGGTTCTGGCGCATCTGTTCGGCGAAGGCTTCATCCTTTTCGGCATTGTCACGCTTGAGTTCCTGTATCTTCTCCAGGATCTGATCCATCGTTAGCGACGCCATAGGGATCGGCCCTCCGCCATTGAAAAATTGAGGAGCGGGATCGAGCCCTCGGGGCCCCGCCCCGGGCAAGCTCGGCGCCCCCGTTGCGCACGGTGCGCCTTGGCCGGTCTTCTCTTATCAGAGTTCGGAGCTTCTGGCGAGTCCGGAATGCGTCCCCGGCCTCCCCGCCGCCTGGCCGGGGCTCGCAAGCCTGTTTGGGATGGACGGCAGACGGGCGGACTAAGGGTTGACGGCCTCGACGCTTCGTAATTGCGGGATCGCCGTCAGCAGACGTTGCTCGATGCCGTCCCGCAGCGTCGTCACGGAACTGGGGCAACCCTGGCAGGCGCCCAGCAGCCGCACGCGGACGACGCCGTCGTCGATCCCGACCAACTCAACGTCGCCCGTGTCTTCCCTCAGGAACGGACGGATCTCCTCAAGGATCATCCGGACGCGTCGTTCGAGCGCCGGCGCTTCGGTCAGAGTCGCGGGCGTCATGGGGGGCCTCCGCCGAAGGGAACTGGGTCCTTGGCGCTCCGCTTTGATGAGCCATGCCCTTGGCCTCTATCAAGGCGAAACCACCTTTTAGACCCGTCTAACTTTTACATGAAGCCCCCCTTGCAGGTCAAGCCCTTCGATAAACGGCGAACCCGGGCGAGCCTCGGCGCCTCAGCCGACCGAGGCCGGCTCCCGCAGTTGACCCAGCGCCTGGCCGCTGGCCGCTTCGACCTCGGCATGTAGGGAGCCGCCGTGGCTGTCCATCGTCACGATGGCCGGAAAGTCCTCCGCCTCCAGCTCCCACATGGCCTCCGGCGCCCCCAGCTCCTCCAGCAGATGCACGCCCCGAACCTTCGGCAACCGCCGGGCGTAGAATTGCGCGGCGCCCCCGATAGCGTTGAGGTAAACTGCGCCCACCTCCTTAAGGGCGGCGCTTGTCCGGGCCCCCATCCCCCCTTTGCCCATGACGGCCCGGATTTTGTGCCGTCGCAGAAGGTCGGCCTCGTACGGTTCCTCGCGCATCGACGTCGTCGGCCCAGCCGCTTTGACCGCCCAGCCTCCCGCCTCGTCCCGGAGCATCACCGGGCCGCAGTGATAGAGGATCGCGCCGGCCAGATCGACGGGTGGCTCGTGCGTCATGAGGTAGTGGTGAAGCTCATCCCGACCCGTCACGAGAGGCCCCGAGATCAGCACCACGTCGCCGACGCGGAGTTTCCGTGCGTCGGCCTCGGCCAACGGGGGGCGCAGGCGAATCTCCCGACCCGAAATGGGGAACCCCTCCTGACGCGCCATCCGAGCCGGCCGGACCGCCCGTAGTTCCCATTCGAGAATCTTGCCGGTGGCCGGGTCGATCCAGACGGTGAGTCGGCGGAACGCCCAGCAATCATAGGCCACCGAGACGAAGAACGAGGCCGGCAGCCGATTGATCGCCCCGATCTTGCATCCCAGGAGCGTCACCCCCCCGCCGAAGCCCATCGTCCCGATCTCAAGCCGGTTGGCCTCGGCCATGATCTCCGCCTCCAGCCGCGCCAGCTCCGGGACCGGGTTGACGTCCTCCACGGGACGGAAAAGCTGCTCCTTGGCGCAGGCGTAGCCGCTGGTACGATCCCCGCCGATCGCCACGCCGATGAACCCCGCCGAGCAGCCTTGGCCCTGGGCCTGCCATACGGCGTGCAAGATGCACTTGCGGACTCCCTCCAGGTCACGATCGGCGCGCCCCAACCGTTCCATCTCCGCCGGCAACGCATACTGGATGTTCTTGTTCTCGCAGCCCCCCCCTTTGAGGATCAGCCGGACGCGGATACGAGGGTCTTCCCATTGCCGGAAGTGGAGAATGGGCATCCCCGGCCCGACGTTGCCCACGTTCTTTCCGCTCAGCGGATCGACGCTGTTCGGCCGGAGCTTGCCGAGACGCGTGGCTTCGGCCAGCGCCGCATGGATGTCGGCTTCCATCCGGATTTGATCGACGCCGACCGGACACTGAATGTCGAACGTCGGCATGCCCGTATCCTGACAGATCGCCCCCTGGACCTCGCACGCCTGATCGATGTTCTGCGCGATGACTTCCAGCGCCTGAGCCGAGCGCGTCCCCTCGGGCTCGCTTCGACTGACCCTGGCGATGGCCGCGCGCACGTCGGCCGGTAGATTCGTCGACGTCTCGACGATCAGTTCCAGCATTGAGGCCCTGAAGTGTTCCATGGGCGCCGCTCCCGGGCTTCATGATACATGGCTCCCGGCCCCGATCAAAGTTCCATCGGGCGAGGTATCCTCCCCACATCCGGCAAGGCGAGGCCCAAGCCCGGACGGGGCGATTCAGATGTCGGATTTCGTAAGACGAGAGCCGAAGTTGAGGAGCCACTCCTTGGCGGCGGCTTCGGCGCTGAGCCGACGCCCTTCAACGTCGGCGACGGTCTGGCGATAAGTCTCGATCTCGCGGATGCGGTCGAAGATCCGGTCCTGCAGGGGCGAAAAACCGGAGTCGAACTCCACCCCGGCTTCGAAGCCGCCGCCTTCGAGCGTCGTGCACCAGACGACGCGACCCCGGATGATGAACTCCGGATCGATGTCGGGGAAGGTAAGCTCGATGACGTCGCCCCGCACGAGCGACTCCTCCGAACGAAGCCGCAGCCCCACGACGCTCAAATCCCTAAGTTTCTTGGGCTTCCGCGCCGTTCCCTGACACGTCACTCGAAGGTCCGTTGCCAGCCGGAACGATCGGCGGCGATTGGCGTCCTGCACCGCGGCGGGCGATCGGGGGGCCGCTTTTCCTGCCTTCGGGGCCGAGCGGGCTTTGCCCCTGACGGCGCCGTTGCGCCGTTCGTCGCCCTGACCGCTTTTCCGGCGTTTGTGAACCATCATGCCTACCGCCGCGCGCCATGCGTCGTCGCCGGGGTGTTGACGCCGTTACCCCCTTGTAAGAGCCTTATATCACGGCACTTGCGTCTAGGCAACTCCAAGAGGCCAAGCCGGGGGGGGGAAATCCCGCCCCCCCTTGAATGAAACGCCTGCGGCGGGGGCATGAGTTCCCGCCTCTTGGGCTTCCTCCAGCGTGGAATCTCGCGGGGGTTCGCCGGTCAATGGGGATTTAGGCGCAGCGTGATCCAGAAAGTCAGGCGCGACCTTGACCTGCTCCATAACGCGTTATAGGATTAGAACGTTCCGCGGCAACTCGAGCAGCGCGATGGTGGTCCCCCCCCAATCCCCTTCAAGAATGGTCTCGATTGGGTCATCCCTCTGTCCCGCCGGCTGCGGCCCTTATCGGCTCCCGGCTGGCCGGCGGAAGGATGCTCCCCCGTCACCTCGTCACGGGGGTCATCCGCGATGAGCTTGTGGGCCGAGCACAAAGAGGAGCGCCGGGAGCATATTCTGGCGACGGCGCGGGACCTGATCCGCGAAGGAGGCGTGGACAATCTCTCCATGCGCCACCTGGCCCGCCGCGCGCGGCTCAGCGTCGCCACGCTTTACAATCTCTGGGGGTCCAAAGCCGAAATCTTGAGCAGCCTTCTGGGGCAACTCGTCGAGCGCTTCGATTCCGAACTGGATGCGATCGCCGAGACCGACCCCATCGACCGGGTCAGCGCCGTCAACGCCGTCATCACCGGGACGATGACGAGCGATACGCCCTACTATCGTCCGCTGGTCCGCGCCTCGATGGAGCTGGCCGATCCGAACTTCCAGCCTCCGATCACCCACCGCCTGGCCCGGATGATCCGGGAGGCGTTCGAGGCCGGTTCGCGCCAGGGCCTGTTCATCGGCGAGGGGCTCCCCCATCTTGTCGCCCGCCACGCCAACCACGGCGCCATCCATGCCATGCGTCTCTGGGCCTGGGGCGCCCTTGACGATTCAACCTTCCAGGCGCAGACCCTCTACGGGCTGACGATCTGCATGCTGGCCCTGGCGACCGAGAAGAGCCGCCCGCGGCTCCTTCGCCAGCTCCGTGATCTTGAGGCGCGGCTGCTGGCCGGCCAACCGGCCGAGGCGGCTTCGCCTCGGCCGGATGAGAAGCTCCCGAAACGCCGAGAGCCGAAGCGCCTGACTCTTGCAACCGGCCCCGGCGGCCGCGCCGGCCGGCGCTCTTCGGCTTCCCGGCGCTGAGCCACCCTGCGGGGGGCCGTAGCCTTGTTCACGTGTCAGTCTCGGCGGAGGGGCCCACGCCGGGTGCGCCGGCGGGTCGCCCGAAGAGATAGAGCGTCGCGGCGATCAGCGCCGTGGCGGCCAGAAGGCCGGCCCACGACGGGATGCCGAAAGCCGCGGGTCCATAGCCGAGCCCCAGGGCGAGGATCGCCACCATGAGGCTATACGGGAGCTGCGTGCGGACGTGGTGAAGGTGGTCGCAGGCGCTTGAAATCGAAGACATGATCGTCGTGTCGGAGATCGGCGAACAATGATCGCCGAAAATCGAGCCGTCGAGCACCGCCCCCAGGCTCATCATCGTCACCAGTCCGTAAGCTCCCCCTTCCAGCCCCAATGCCATCGGGACCGCGATCGGGATCAGGATGGCCATCGTTCCAAAGCTGGTCCCCGTCGAGAAGGAGATGAGGGCGGCCACGGCAAACGTCAGAGCGGGAAACAGCGCCGGCGGCAGCCTCTCCCCCATCAGGGCCACCATGAAGGAACCCGTCCCGAGCCGGTCGCACGCCGCCTTGAGCCCCCAGGCCAGTGACAGAACCACGACCGGCAGGAGCGCGCTCCGCATGCCTTCGACCAGAGCCGCCCTCACCGTTTTCGTGTCCAAACCGGCCCGCGCCCGGGCGAACCCGACGGCCAGAACGAGCCCCGCGGCCGAAGCGAGCGCCAGGAGCGGAATGCTGTTGGAAGCGCTGATGGCGTCCCGCCAGGCGGCGAAGCTGAGGAGGACCGCCGGATTCTGGCCCATGCGGGCGCCGCCGCCGCCGTCGATCCAGAGAGCGGCCATGAGGAAGACGAACAGAGCGAGAATGGGGCCGACGGCGGTGAGCGCTGAAACGCGGGCGCGAGGGTCGGCCGCCGACGTGGCGAACGCGCGTGAGGTCAGCGGGGCGGCCTCAGGCTCCAGGAGCGCTCCGGTCCGGCGAGCACGACGCTCGGCGCGGCTCATCGGGCCAAAGTCCCGTCCCGTGGCGGCGTTGAGCAGGACGAAGGCCAGCGTCAGAACGCAATAGAACCGGAAGACCAGGGCGTCGAACAGCATCGAGTAGCCGTTGCCGGGCAGATGCAAGCTTGTCGCCTGCTCATCGAACAGTCCGACCTCGTAGCCGACCCAGGTGCTGATGACGGCCAGCCCCGCCACGGGGGCGCTGGTGGCGTCGACGAGAAAGGCGAGCTTCTCGCGGCTCACGCGATGAGCATCCGTCACCGACCGCATGGCCGAGCCGACGATCATCGTATTGGCGTAGTCGTCGATAAAGACGGCCAGCCCCATCAGCGCCGTGACCACTTGCGTCGAGCGCGGCCCGCGCGCGAAGCGCTGCAGCCACCGGACAATCCCATGCAGTCCCCCCGCCGTCACCATCACGCCAATCATCCCCATGATCAGCACGACGAAGACCAGAATCAGCAGCGGGTCCCAGCTAGCGACGGTCAGCCTGACGCGGCCGGTATCGTCGGCCGGGAGCCCGAACCCGCCGAGCCCCTCCTTCAGCATGCCGAGCGCCTGGATCGGTCCGCTCAGCCAGGCGAGCGCCGAGGCCGGGCTCGGCGGAACGGCGGCGAGAAAGCCCCCGAGCAAAATGGCCAGGGCGAGGCTGGGGATGATTCTTCCCGTCGCCACGGCCATCGTGATGGCCAGCAGCGGCGGGGCGACGCCGTACCAGCGTCCCGGGCGCGCCGGATGCTCGGCGGCGGGCTCAAAGACGGCGGCCAGGCCGAGCGCCCCGGCAAAGACGACCAGCGCGATCGTATAGCGCGGCTTCAGCGATGCCGACTCGCAGAGGGACTTCCGGCGCCCGCGGCCAACCCGGCGGCTGCCTCAGTCATCCGCACGAGCCGGGGGATGTCAAGGCTTCTCCCGCCGACCGCCTGCGCTCGCCCCCCTTCACTCGTAGAGCGTCCAGCGACGACGGACCGCGGCGGGCTGAGGCGACGGCGAGGGGAGGGGCGTCTCGCCGGAGCAAAAGTTCGGCAACCCCGGCGACGCCGGCGCCGCGATGAAACCGCGGGTCTGCCGGGCCCCCCCGGAGCCGTTGGGGCAACGCTGGAGGGAATTGATCGTCCCGCGCCCGAGGGCGTCCTCATTGAGCTGGGGCTCGCCGGGCAGGAGGAGCGCGAGCAATTCCGGATCGTCGGGGTCGCTCGTGTCATAGACGACCGCGTCGCGGAGGTTCTCCGTTGTCAGAGGCGCGCCGACGGGAAACTCGGTCGCGCGGCCAAGATACAGCGCCACGGCGTCTGGCCCGTTCTGGAGCCGGCCGTCGGGAAAAATCAACCCGGCCCCGCTCACGGCGGCGTTCCCCAGGATGAAGTAACCTCGGGCGTCCGTGCGGAAACCTTGAAGGTCCCAGGCGGCATAGACCGCGTCGGTCCGGCCGTCGTAGAGCACCAGGGTAAAGCCGTCGAGCGCGATATGGCCGAAACCCCCGTCGTAGAGCTCGATGAACTCCTGGCGATCGGCGCCGGGCGTGTCCGAATCCACCTCGTTGATGATGAGCGTTGGCAGCCGCGGCGTCGGCTGAGGGGTGGGCGTCGGCGTGATGGCTTTGAGCGGTATGCCTTGGACGATCACGTCGTCGATCCGGAACGTCCCTTGCGCCGAGGGGACCCCTTCCCCGTCGGCCTGAATGAATTCCCCGGTTCCGTCTCCCCGGCTGTCGGTCGGGACGAGATGGAGGACGAGGGCCGGGTTGTTGGCGGCCGCGGGGAGAGCGTCCAGATGAAAAATCACCTCCGAGACCCAAACCCCGCCGCGATGCTCGATGATCGGCCCGACGCCGACAAAGGGGCCGGCCCGACCCGCCGTCGAAACTTCGAATCGCCAATACTTGGAGGCCGTGTTGGACGTTCGCGCCGCGTAAATAAACGCGAGAGCGCCATAGCCGGTCGTATCGACCGGGATCTCCACGTAGCTTTGGTTCGCCAGATGAACTTGCGTGAACGAGGCCGCCGTGGCGCTGCCGTTCCCCTGAGGGAAGGTCGGCTGCGCGGCCGAGGAGGAGCCGATCGTTTGAGCCCGATTGACCGGCGTCCCGGCGTCGGCGACAAGATCGGCGTCTTCAAAATCCCAGGCCGCCAGCAGGTCCGCTCGTGACCGGACGCCCATCCCGGCGCAGAGAGCCACGGCCAGCACCGCCTGGAGCGATCGGGCGCCGGCCCTGACCCTCGGCCCGTGACGATACCGATGTTGAACTTCCACCTTCCCCCTCGATGCGGGCTGCGCCGTGAACCCGAAGCCAGCCTCCGAGCCGTGGCCACGGGCGCGGGGATTGTAAGGTGACCTTCCTGCGTCAGACAAGAGGCCCGCCATCGGCGGCCGGCTCAGGCGTCCTCCTCGGCGGGCTTCTCCTGAAAGGCTTCCATGGGGTCCAGCTTGCGGAAGAGGATCGACGGCTCTCCCAGGGGATGACCTTCGGGGAGCGGCTCCGTCGCTTGGGACCAGAGGAGGGGATCGTTGGGCCGACCCAGCATCCGCGCGCAATGGGCCGCCGAGAAGGGGAGGAACGGGCCCATCAGCGTCGCCAGCGCTTTGATCGTCTGAAGGCAGACGTTAAGCGTCGTTGCACAGGCGGCGGGGTCCTCCTTGCGTTCCTTCCAGGGCTGCTTGACGTCGAGGTAGAGGTTGGAGGCCCGGGCCAGCGCCATGATCTCTCCCAGGGCGGCCTTGAACCGGAAGGCTTCCAGATGCTCGGTGACTCGGTGGGCCGCGGCCTCGATCGCGGCCAGGTGCTTGAGATCGGGTTCGCCCCGGCGGCCGGCCGGCGGGACCCGATCCCCGAAGGTCCGGATGGCGAACGTGAGGGAGCGATTCACGAAATTCCCTAGCGCATTCAGGAGCTCGGTGTTGTTCCGATTGATGAAGTCCTCCAGATCAAACGTCGTGCGGGCGGTCTCCGGGGCGATCGCCGTCAGGTAATACCGCAGCGGGTCCGGCTCGAACCGCTTGAGGTATTCCTCGATCCAGATGGCCGTCCCCCGGCTTTTGCTGATCTTTTCCTCCTCGCGCCCGGGAAATTTGATGTTGAGGAAATGATTGACGACGACCTGCCACGGGAGTTGATAGGTCCCCTCGGCCAGGAGCATCGCCGGCCAGATCAGCGCGTGAAAGATCGTGTTGTCCTCGCCGATGAAGTGGACGACGCGGCAATCGGCGTCCTTCCACCACCGTTCGTACTGCCGCCAGTCCCCCTCCCGATCTTGACACAGCCTCGCCGTGAAGGAGACGTAGCCGATCGGCGCGTCGAACCAGACATAAAGCACCTTGCCGCGGGCGTCGAGGTCCTCCAGCGGGACCGGGACCCCCCACGTCAGGTCTCGCGTCATGGCCCGTTCGGGCAACCCTTGGCGGATCTGGCCGAGCGAAAAGTTGAGGACCATCTCACGCCAGGCCGGGCTGTCCTCCGAAGCCGTTCGCTTGCTTTCGAGCCACGCCCGGAGGCGTTCGGCGAAGGGGTCAAGCTTCAGGTACCAGTGCACGGTCGGTCGCGGCTCGGGCCGGGCTCCCGAAACGGCGCTCATGGGATCGATCAGCTTTAAGGGATCGATCGCGTTGCCGCAGGCCTCGCACTGGTCCCCATAAGCCTCCGGATACCCACACGGGGCGCCGTCGCTCTTTACGTGGTAGCAGGTCCCTCGGACGTAGCGGTCCGGCAAGAACTGCCCGGCTACGGGATCGTAAAGCTGAAGGGTCGATCGCTTGGAGAAGTACCCTTTGGCGTGCAGGGCGGCGAAGAACTCCTGGCTGAGGCGCTCGTGCAGCTCGACGAATCCGAGCTGATGCGTTCCGCCGTAAACGTCGAACTCGATGCCCAGCCCGGCGAACGCCTCGGCCTGCAGCCGATGGTAATGCGCCGTCAGCGCCTCGACGGATCGCCCCTCTTTTTGCGCGGCGAGGAGCGCCGTGACGCCGTTGTCGTCGCTGCCGCAGATGAACCGAACGTCGTCCCCCCGGGCCCGACGATAGCGCACGTAGGTGTCCGCCGGGAGGTAAGCCCCCGCAATGTGGCCGACGTGAAGCCTCCCGTTGGAGTACGGGAGGCCGCTCGTGACCAGATACCGGCGGGAGGTCATGATCGACTTGATCTGGCCGCGCCCCCGGGCTTTCCGATCCGGGCCCACCCCGCGTCTGGCGCCCGAAGCCTGCGCCGATGGAAAGCTGGAGGGGATAGGGGCGACGTCGGGCTCGCCTCAGGCGAACCTGCGCATGTCCCGGTGGAGGGCCGGCGGCGTCAATTTGCCAGAATTCATCAGGATGAATCTATCAGTCTCGCGCCGTCGAATCCAGCGGGCTGAGAGATTCGCTCGCGGCCGGAGCCCGCCGCTCCATCGTGCTGGGGCTCCATCAGGCCGACGTGAGCCACGGCCACAGGCCCCCGCCACCCCGACCGATGGCCTCGCGTCCCAGCCGGTCGGCCCACGCGGTTTCGTCGCCGAATTCGCCCCGCCAGGCCCACAGCCGCCGCGTGTAAAAGTGCAGCCGGTGCTCGTAGGTGAAGCCGATCGCGCCATGGACTTGATGAGCGATCGCCGCGCCGCGGGCGGCGGCCTCCCCGACGCGCGCCTTGGCGGCGGCGATCGCGTGGACGTGGTTGAAATCGCCGACGGCTCGCTCAGGGCCAAAGGCCCGCTCGACCTCGCCAAAGGCCGAGACGGCGGCGATCCCCGCGGCGGCGACCTCGCCGGCCATCTGCGCCAGCTCATGCTGAATGACCTGAAATCGGCCGATCGGCCGCCCAAATTGAACCCGCTCGCGGGCGTAACCGACGGCCAGATCCAAAATCGTCTCCAACGCTCCACACATCTGCGCGGCTCGGGCCAGGGCCCCCAGGAGCGTCACCGTCTCCGCCTCCAACGGCGCGGGCCTCACCGCGGCCACGCGCGCGCCGCGCCACTCCAGCCGGTCGCGCGGTTCCCGGGCCAGATTCTCGCCGGTCGTAATCTCAGCCTCGGCCACGGGCGCCAGGCCGATGAGCGTCTCCCCGCCCCGTCGGGCGGCCAGGACGGCGTGAGTCGCCCATCGCCCCCAGGGGGCCTTTTCAAAGGCCCCCGTAAGGCGGTCGCCCTCCAGGGCCTCCGGCGGCGCCGTTTCAGGCAGTAGCGTGAGCGGCCCGGCGGGCGGGTCGATCCCGGCCTGGGTGAGAAGCCAATCGCCGACCAGTGTTTCCGCCAGGGGGATCGGAGCGGCGTGAGCCCCCGCGGCGCGCAGCACGACGAAGGCGTCCAGCCACGAGCCCGCCGCTCCGCCAGCTTCCTCCGGCAAATGAGGCCGGGTAAGACCCGCCGATTCGACGACCTCCCAGAAACGCGCCGGCCACTGCCCCCCCTCAACCTCCACCAGCAACTCCGGCCTCACCTGGTCGGCCAGGAGCCGCTCGGCCGTCGCCTCGACCAGCGAGCCGAGATCGCTCATCGAAGCCCCAGCCCCCGAGCGATGATGCCCCGCAATATCTCGCGCGTCCCCCCCCGCAGCGAGAACGAGGGGGCATGCAGTGTCAGATGGGCGAGCATTCGCTGAAATTCGCTCGCGGCCCCGTCAGCCATGGGCTCAACCTGCGCGAGCGCCTGGGCCAGCGACGGTAAGGATTGCTCAAAGGCCCCGCCCACGTCCTTGACCAGCGCCGCCTCCAGATTCGGCGCCGCCCCGGCCTCCAGCATGCCGGCGACGCTGATCGACATCCCCCGCAACGTCCACAGATGCGCCACCAGCCGGCCCACGACCGCCGCCGCCCGATCGCTCTGCCGATCCGGCAGCGCCTCCACGAGGCTTTCCAGCAGCGGATGACAGGAAAGGTATCGCTCCGGCCCGCTGCGCTCGTAAGCCAGCTCGGCGATGACCTGCTCCCAGCCGCCCCCCTCGACGCCGACGAGCGCGTCCTCCGGGGCGAAAACGTCCTGGAAGATCACCTCATTGAAGTGACGGCCGCCGGCCAGGTCGCGGATCGGCCGGATCGTGATGCCCGGCCACGTGAGATCGATGAGAAACTGGGAGAGCCCGGCGTGCTTGTCAGCCGTCCCTGGCGTCGTCCGGATGAGCGCAATCATGTAATGGGCCAGGTGCGCCCCGCTGGTCCAGAGCTTGACCCCGTTGAGGACCCAGCCCCCCTCAACGCGGTCAGCGCGGCTCCGGATGGCCGCCAGGTCGGAGCCGGCCTCCGGCTCGCTCATGCCGATACAGAAGTACAGCTCGCCGCGACAGATCGCCGGAAGGAATCGACAGCGTTGTTCCTCGGTTCCGTACCTCAGGAGCAGGGGGCCGCTCTGGCGGTCGGCCACCCAATGCGCCCCGACTGGCGCGCCCGCGGCCAACATCTCCTCCAAGACGACGTAGCGCTCCAGGGCCGAGCGTTCCCCCCCGCCGTAGCGCTTGGGCCAGGTCATGCCGATCCAGCCGCGCGCGCCGACTTTGTGGCTGAACTCCGGATCGCGCCCGCCCCACGTTCGCGCCCGCAAGCTTCCGGGATAATCCCGCAGCGCCTCGGCGAGAAAGTCGCGAACCTCTCGGCGAAGCCCACGGGTTCCCGCGGGCAATTCATGGAGCGCAAATCGAAACGGGGGCATGACGAACCCGCGGCCGGCGGGCGCGACGGCTGCCTGCCGGCGCCCTATTGCAGATAACCCAGGCTGCGCAGGCGAGCCAACTCCTCGGCCGACGCCCCCGCCGTGGCCTCGGCGTCAGAGGGAAGCCGCTCGGCCAACACCGTCTCGCGCCATCGCCGCAACGCCTCGGCCAATTCCTGTACAACCTCGGGCTTCTGCTCGGCCAGATCATCCCGATTCAGGGGATCCCGCCGGTGATCGAATAGCTCAAACTCCGGCATCCCCTCCCGCCGCTGGACGTTGTGAATCAGTTTCCACGGGCCCGAGATGATGGCGTAGGACTCCCATTCGCCGTTCGGGGTCGCTCGCCCCGTGACGGCGGCTTTCTCGGCGAAAGCCGGCCGGGCCGACCATCCGGCGGCGGCCGCGTCCCCGCCGTGGGCCAGCAAGGGGCGGAGACTCCCCCCCTGGAGGCCCTCGGGCGCGGGCAGCCCCGCCAGGTCCAGGAGCGTCGGCATGACGTCGATCGTCTGGACGGTCTCCTCGACGACGACCCCCGGCGGGACACGACCGGGCCCCCAGAAGAGCAGGGGCACGTTGGTCAACTCTCCATAGATGCTGTGGCCGTGGAACGACCGACCGTGATCGAGGAACTCTTCCCCGTGGTCGGCGACAAACGCGACCACGGTATCGTCGGCCAGCCCGAGCGTCTCCAGCCGTTGAATCAGACGGCCGATCTCGACGTCCATGGCGCGGATCGACCCGTCGTATTCGTCCCGATAGAGCCCGACAAAGGCCTCCGGATCGACCTCGGCCTTCTCAAGCTCCGTCCGCGCGGGCAGCCCCAACCTCCGGAGAAATTGATCCTCAATCAGAGGCCGGACCTTCTCCAGGTCCTTCCGATGGCGTTCCTTGGCCTCCGGGTCCGCCCATCGGACGTCATACGGGGCGTAGGGCTCGTAGGGGTCGTGCGGGTCGAAGACGTGGAGAAAGACGAAGAAAGGCGTGTCCTGGTGAGCGTCCAGCCAACCGATCAGCCGATCGACGTATTCCCGGGCCGTCTTGCTTCGTTTGGCCCCCCGGACCGACGCCGATTCCTGAAGTTGTTCGAACCCCTGATGCAGATTCGTCTGCTGGCCGGAGAAGGGAACCGAAGAGAAGCTGAGCGTCGCGTAGCCGGCCTCGCGGAAGGCCTCGGCCAGCGTCGTCGCTGAACTGGGCAGCCGATCGGGCAGATTCTGAACCGTGTGCGAGCTCGGATACAGGGAGGAGAGAATCGACGGGGTTGAGACCTTCGTCCAGGTGGCCTGGGCGATGCAGTCGCCGAAGCGCGCCCCCTCGGCGGCCAACCGGCGGAGCGTCGGGGCCGTCGCTCGTCCGTACCCGTAAACGTCGAGATGATCCAACCGGAGCGTGTCGGCCATCACGAGGATCACATTGGGCGCCCTTCGGGATTCCGCCCGGGCCCCCAACCGGGTCGGCTTGGCGGCGGGCCATGCGTTCCGAACGGCCGGGGCGCCCCAGAAGCCGATCGCCCCGGCCTTTTCGGCCGCCAGCGAAAATGTCAGTTCGACCTCCCGATCGGCGAACGCCCCCAGGTCCACCCGCGCCGTGTCCCATCGTTCCGGCGTCGAGACCGTGTGCTCAAAGATGGTTTGAGGAGCCGCTCTACCACCCGGGGCGCCGAGGGCGGCCGCCTCGACTTTGAACGTGACGGGGTCAGATTCGAGGGCGCCGAGCGCCAGATCGAGCCAGGGGCGGGCCGGAAGCAAAAGCTTGAGCCGGATCGATTGCGGGGCGCGCGCGGCGACGGCTTCGTAGTAAATGTCCGAAAGGCCGTGCCAGCCGACCCCCGCCGGAATTTCCGCCAGATGTTCCTTGAGGAAGATGAGCCTCAAGGCGGCGATCTCGAAGCGCGCGTCCGCCGCGTCGGTCGGGCGCAGGAGCACCTGTCGGATATCGGAAGCTTTGCGGGCTTCGGTGGCGCGGATCGTGTACGTCCGCAGGCCGACCTCGGCCAAGACGGGCGTCGTCAACATCCGGTTGAAGGGACCGCGGGCCGCCTCGGTGTTCGCCTGCTCGGAGCTTTGGAACAGGACCCCGATGTTCGACCCCTTCTCGACGCGGGCGGTGATCTCGACGGCGTAAAGCAGGTCCTGATCCTTGCGGTCGCTCACGCGCGCCGCATGGATGATCGGGAAATCCGTCGTCGAGCGCCCGATGAGCCGGCCTTCCTCGATCCTCAGCTCTTCGACCCCGCCGCCGGCTTTCCACCCGCCGGTCTCCCCGGCCTCGCCTTCGAGCTGGAAGAACGTCAATTGGTCGAACCGCCATTCCGTCCGGGGCGGGGCCTCGACCTCGGCCCCGCGCTCCATCTCCGCTGCGGGCAGGAGATCGACGAGCCTGAGCGAGACCGTCTCGGCCGAGGGGAGGACCGACTCGGTGTTGCGCCCGTCGCAGGCGGCAAGCGCCATCAGGAAGGGGCAGAGGCCGATGACCCGGAATCGACTCTCGATCCTCGATAACCCCCGGCGCCTCTGCCGAACCCCCGAACCCCGCCAGGCCTCCAAGCCATGCGTTCCGTGATGATCCATCGGGACCCTCCTTCTCAAGCCGTTCCCGCTCCGCACCAGACGGTCGAACGTCGGCGAATGCTTTCCGGCGGCGGAGGTTTGGCGCACTTCAGGCGACCCATCCATTCAAGTTCCCTGGTAAGATTCTCGCCTTAACCCGCGAAAATTCAACATGCTGAAAGGCGTCCAATCATCCGGGGATGGTCTGGTTAACCTATCTGGGCCCGGCCGTACGGACAGTCGGCCAGCGCCGGACAATTGGCGCATCGGGGAGCCCGCGCCAGACAAAAACGCCGTCCGTGCCAGATCAGCGCATTGCTGAAATCCGTCCATTGCTCGGCAGGCAGAAGGTCGGCCACGGCCATCTCGATTTTCGTCGGATCGAGCGTGGCCGCCAACCCCAGCCGGTTCGCCACGCGGCGAAAGTGCGTATCCACGATGAGCCCCGGCAACCCGAAGGCGAGGCCCCGGACCAGATTGGCCGTCTTGCGCCCGACGCCCGGCAGCGACGTCAGGTCTTCCATCGAAGTCGGGACCCGGCCGTTGAACCGGTCGTCGAGCGCGCGCGCGATCGCTTGAATGCTCCGCGCCTTCTGCCTGAAAAAACCGGTCGAATGAATGATTTGCTCAACCTCGCCGGGCTGAGCCGAAGCGAGGGCCCGCGCGTCCGGAAATCGACCAAACAGCACGGGCGTCACCCGGTTGACCTGATCATCCGTGCACTGCGCCGAGAGGACGGTGGCCACGAGAAGCTGAAACGGCCCATCGTACCGGAGCGCCGTCCCTTGGCCGCTATAGACCTCCCGCAAGAGCCGGCTCAAACGGAGCGCGCGGGACCGGAGTTCATCCGGGCTCTCCAGGGTTTTCGTCCCCGGGCGCGGCGCCCCCCCTTTCGGCCGTCGGTCGCTCGCTGAACCCGCGCTCTTTGTTCCGACCCCTCGTCGAGGGTTCCTCTTTCGATCGGGGCCCCGGCGTCGGGGCCTGGCCTTGGCCGGAGTCTTCATGATTCGGCGCAGCCGGGGGGGGCCGATGAGATGAAGGATACTCTAGGGTGCCGCATCTCGACCGGCCAGCGAATTTACGGCTCCGCCGGTGGTCAAGGGCCCCGGACGCCGGGCGTCGCTTGGTCGCGGGGGGTTGAAAAGGCTGGTCATCGATCGGGTCGTCTCTTAAAATTAAAAGGCACGGACGCGCGGGCATGTTCCTCGGCCACGGGGACGCGATGGGTTCGCGCGGCGGGCTAATGGAGGTCTCGGAAATGGCCGGAGGCTTGAGCGAAAAAGTGGCGGTTTGGGTCGAGCCGACGCCCAACCCGAACAGCCTGAAATTCATCGTCGCCAGGGAATTGATTCCCTCCGGGTCATACGATTTCGCGGACCGGGAGGTCGCGGCCCAATCCCCGTTGGCGCGGAGTCTGTTTGACATTCCCGGCGTTCAGGGCGTGTTCGTCGGGACGGACTTCATCACCCTCCGCAAAGACGCCGCGACGGCCTGGGAGGCGATCGAGCCGCGGGCCGTCGAGGTCATCCAAGCCCTCGCTTCGGCCGAGGGGGCGATCGTCGGCGCGACCGGCCAGGTCGAGCACTCGGCGACGGCGGGAGACGCCGAAAGCCGGATTCGCCGGATTCTGGACGAGGAGATTCGACCCGCGGTTTCGATGGACGGCGGTGACGTGGTGTTCCAAAGCTGGGAGCCCGCCAGGGGCGTTCTTACGCTGCGCCTGGTCGGGGCGTGCAGCGGGTGCCCCAGCTCCATCATGACGCTACGGATGGGGATCGAGCGCCGCCTGAAGGAAGACATCCCGGAGCTGACCGAAGTCGTTTCCACGATGTAACCCGTCGCCGCGGCTTCGAGAGCGGCGAGAGTCCATGCCGGCGAGCCGGCGACGGTCGGATCCCAGTCAACCCATGACCGAGTTCCAGAGCCCAGGCCGCTCCAGGGACGAACCCTGGATCATGCGGACGTACTCGGGCTACAACACGGCCCGGGCCTCCAACGAGCTTTATCGGAAGAATCTGGCCAAGGGGCAGACGGGCCTGAGCGTCGCCTTTGACCTCCCGACGCAGACCGGTTATGACTCCGATCATCCGCTGGCTCTGGGGGAGGTCGGCCGCGTCGGGGTCCCCATCAGCCACGTCGAGGACATGGAACTCTTGCTCGAGGGGATCGCGCTCGACCGGACGAACACGTCGATGACGATCAACGCGACGGCGGCCTGGCTGCTGGCGCTTTACGTCGCCGTCGCCCGACGCCGGGGTTTGGACCCCCGCCAACTGCGCGGCACCACTCAGAACGACGTCTTCAAGGAATACCTTTCCCGCGGAACCTATATCTTTCCTCCGGCGGAATCCCTCCGCCTGACGCGAGACCTGATCCTCTACACCGTCGATCACCTGCCGCAGTGGAACCCGATCAACATCTGCCCGTATCACCTCCAGGAAGCCGGGGCGACCCCCCCCCTCGAGATCGCCTTCTCGCTGGCCAACGCCGTCGCCGTGCTGGATTCGATCCGGACCGAGCCGGGGATGGATCAGGCTCGGTTGGATCGGATCGTCGGGCGGTTCTCCTTCTTCGTCAACGCCGGGATCCGATTCGTCGAGGAGATGTGCAAGATGCGGGCCTTCGTCCGTTTGTGGGATGAGGTTACCCGCGGCCGCTACGGCGTCCGGGACGAGAAGCTCCGGCGTTTCCGTTACGGCGTGCAGGTTAATTCCCTCGGCCTGACGGCGCAGCAACCGGAAAACAACGTCGCGCGGATCATCCTCGAAATGCTGGGCGTCGTCCTTTCCCGGGACGCGCGCGCCCGCTCGGTCCAATTGCCGGCCTGGAACGAGGCCCTTGGCCTTCCCCGGCCGTGGGATCAGCAGTGGTCCCTGCGCATCCAGCAGATCATCGCCGAGGAGACGGACCTTCTCCAATACGAGGACCTTTTCAACGGCTCCCCGGTCATCGAAGCCAAAGTCGCCGAGCTGACCGGCCTGGCCCGCGAGGAAATGGCCCGGATCGAAGCGATGGGCGGCGCCACGGCGGCCATTGAGTCCGGCTACATGAAGCAGCAACTGGTGGCCGCCCATGCCCGCCGGACCGCGGCGATCGAGCAGGGCCGCCAGGTCGTCGTCGGCGTCAATCGCTACACGGAGACGGAGCCTTCGCCGCTGCTGGCCGCCCAGGACGGCGGCTTCTTCAAGCCCGATCCCGAGGCCGAGCGCGAGCAGATCGAGCGGTTGAGGGCCTTCCGAGCGCGCCGCGCGAGTTCGGCCGTCAGCGAGGCGCTGGAGGCGCTCGCGGCGGCCGCCGGCACGGGCGAGAATCTTCTGCCCGCCACCATTCGTTGCGCCGAGGCGGGCCTCACCACCGGCGAATGGGCCGACGCCTTGAGGCGGGTCTTCGGCGAGTATCGTCCCCCCACGGGAATCGCCGGCGTGACGGTCGGGCCCCAGGAGCTCCGCCCGGCGCGCGAAGCGCTACGGCGGCGCGTCGATGCCGTCAGCGAACGGCTGGGCCGGCGGCTCAAGGTCCTGATCGGCAAGCCCGGCCTCGACGGCCACAGCAACGGGGCCGAACAGATCGCCGTCCGGGCCCGCGACGCCGGGATGGAAGTCGTCTATGAGGGGATCCGATTGACGCCGGAACGGATCGTCAACTCCGCGGCCGAGGAAGGGGTCCACGCCGTCGGGCTCAGCATCTTGAGCGGCTCCCATCTGTCCCTCGTGGGGGAGGTCCTCCGCCGGATGGGCGAGGCCGGGCTCGGGCACGTGCCGGTCGTCGTCGGCGGCATCATCCCTCCGTCGGACGCCGAGGCCTTGAAGCGGCTCGGCGTGGCGAGGGTCTTTACCCCCGTCGATTTTCAGATGACGGCGGTGCTTGAGGAAATCGTCCAGGTGGTGGAGGGCGCTCTTGTCCCCGCCGGGTGATCGCGCCCGAGCCGTGCGCCGCGACTCAGCGGCAGGGACGGCGGCCGACGGCTCCCGTCCCCCGATAGAGGCCGAGGAGTTGGCGCGGGGCGTCCTCAGCGGCGAAAAGCCTCAGATCATCGGCCTGTTCAATCTGATCGAGGATCGCCGTCCGGCGCCGGCCCGCCGCGCGGCCGCCTGCCTGGACGCCTTGTTTGCCGCCTCGATCGAGCGGGGCCATACGGTTGGTTTGACGGGGCCTCCAGGCGTGGGCAAATCCAGCCTGCTGGGGCGTCTTCTCAAGCTCCTCCGTCAGCAAGGCCGCCGCGTCGGCGTCATCGCGGTCGATCCCTCAAGCCGCCTCAGCCAGGGCGCGTTGCTGGGGGACCGCCTTCGGTTGGATCACGAGGCCTCGGACGCGGGCGTTTTTGTCCGTTCAATGGCCAACCGAGGCGAGTTCGGCGGCGTCGCCGAGCACACGTTCGCCGGAGTCGTTCTTCTGCGATCGGCCTTTGACGTGGCGGTCGTCGAGACTGTGGGCGTCGGCCAGACCGAAGCCGACGTCGCCGCTCTGGTCGATACGACCGTGCTCGTGTTGCAGCCCGGCGCCGGGGACGTAATCCAGTTCATCAAAGCGGGGATCATGGAAGAGCCCGACGTGATCGTGGTGAACAAGGCCGATCTGGGCGAGGCGGCCCGCCGAACCCTGCACGATCTCCGAGCCGCGCTCGCCTGCCTGCCCGACGAAGGCCCCGACCTCCTCCTGGCGAGCGCCCGCACCGGCCAGGGGCTTGAGGAGTTGGCGGAAACGCTTGACCGGCGGCAGGCGGAGCTTCGCCAGACGGACCGGCTTCTCCAGCTTCGGCGCGAGCAGGCGGCGGGCTGGATCGTCCGCCGCGTCCAAGCCGAATACGGCCGCCACGGCATCCAGGCACTCGGCGGAGCCGAGGCGATCGGCCGGCGCCTCGGGGCCGGTCCGGCCCCTTACGCCGTCCTCAAAACGCTCCTGGCCGAATTGGAGACGCAGATTCCCTGAGCCATGTACGTCGGCATCGATCACCTCGGCGTGGCCACGCGCAGTCTCGACGAAGGTCTGGCCACGCTTGCAAAGCTCGGGCCTCTCACCGTCGGCAAGCGCGAGGAGATCCCCGCCTTTGCCGTCCGGGCCGTGATGGCCGTCGTCGGTCAAGCCCCGATTGAATTGATCGAGCCGACCTCGCCGGAATCCGGCGTGGCTCGATTCATTGAACAGCGCGGCCAAGGGCTGCATCACGTCGCCTATCGCGTTGAGAATATCGAGCGGGCGCTGGCCCACTGCCGAGAGGCCGGGTTCCGCCTGATCGACGAACGCCCGCGGGCCGGCTACGCCGAGAGCCGTGTGGCCTTCCTTCACCCCAAGGGCCTCCTGGGCATCCTCACCGAGCTGGTCGAGCGCCGGCCGGGGCGCGACGTCCCGCCGTACGACCCCGCCTGAAGTTCGCCGCCGGAACGCCGGGCTGGCTTCTCGTCGATCGGGAGCGGTACAATCGTCCGGCTCGGCGAGCGGATCGCGCGGCCCGACCGGAAGGAAAGGACGAAGGAAAGGACGACAGTTTCGTGCTCAAAACCCGCCTCACCGAGAAGCTCGGCCTTCGCCATCCGATCATTCAGGCCGGGATGGGAGGCGTGGCCCGCTGGCGGCTGGTCACGGCGGTATCCAACGCGGGCGGTCTGGGAGTGCTCGGCGTGGGCCTAATGCCGCTGGAGGAAATGCGCCGCGAAATCCGGCAGATCAAAGAGCACACGGATCGGCCCTACGGCGTCGATCTCCTCCTGGCCGAGGGGACGCCCAACATCGAGGCCCTGATGGAGACGCTCTTCGCCGAAGAGGTGCCGATTTTCGTCTCCGGCCTGGGCGATCCCGGCCGCTGGGTCAAGGAAATGCACGCCCGCCGGATGAAAGTCATTGCGCTCGTGGGCAACGTGCAGCAGGCCCGCCGCTGCGCCGATTCCGGCGTGGACATCATCGTCGCTCAGGGGCACGAGGCGGGCGGCCATACGGGCAGGATCGCCACGATGGTGCTGGTTCCGGCCGTCGTGGACGCCGTCGCGCCGATCCCGGTTGTGGCCGCCGGCGGCATTGGCGACGGGCGCGGCTTGGCCGCCGCGCTTATGCTCGGCGCGCAGGGGGCGCTCGTCGGCACCCGCTTTATCGCCACGCCGGAGGCCAACTGTCACGCCGGCTACAAGGATAAGCTCGTCCAGATCGGCGTCGATGGGACCGTCGTCACGCGAGCCTATACGGGCAAGCCCTGCCGCGTCGTCCGGAACCGATACACGGAGCAATGGGAAGGCCGCGAGCGGGAGATCAAGCCCTTTCCCCTTCAGCTTCTGGCCGCGGGCGAGCACGCCGGGGCGGCCATGCAGAAGGGGGAAACCGAATTCGGCTTCACCCCCGCCGGTCAGGTCTCGGGCTTGGTCCACGATCAGCCGGGCGCCGCCGAGCTGGTCGATCGGATCGCCGCCGAGGCCGAGGCGATTCTCGCCGAGGCGCGCGGGCAATACGTCGTCGCCGACGAGGCCCCCGTCCGGTGAGCGAGGCGGATTCCCCTCCGGCCGTGGGGACCTTTCGGTGGATCGAGACTGAGCGCGAAGGCCCCATCGGCTTCCTGACGTTGAATCGACCCGATAAGCGGAACGCGCTCTCGGCGGCCATGCGCCGGGAGATGGTCGAATGCCTCGAAGCCTGGCGGGAGGACGAGGCCGTTGTGGTAGGGGTGATTCTGGCCCGGGGTCCCGTCTTTTGCGCGGGCTTTGACCGTTCGGAGTTTGAGGGCCAATCCGCGGACCGGATGGGCGAGGTTTTCGCCGAGGCCGATCATTATCATCGGGTCCTGGCTGAGTTCGATAAGCCCCTCCTCGCCGGCATTCAGGGCGCGGCGGTCGCCGGCGGCTTCGATCTGGCCGCCCTGTGCGACGTTCGGCTCGCCGCCCCGCAGGCCACCTTCGGTCATCCGGAGATCAAATTCGGCGCGTCGGTCCTCTATGGCCCCTTGAGGGAAGCCATCGGCGGCGGCCGGGCGCGAGAATTGGCTCTGACGGGACGGACGATCGACGCGGCCGAGGCCTATCGTCTCGGGTTCGTCTGCCGGCTGGTTCCCGCCGCGGAATTGCGCGCCGCCTGTCGAACGGCGGCTCGGCAGATCGCCGAGGCTCCGCCGACGACGTTGCGGGCCGTCAAGGGGAGGATCATCGAAGCTTACGGCGGCTGGGAGGGGTTGAGCGGGCGACGGTGATCTCCCGACCAGCCTCGCGCGCCTCCCCCGGGGGCTTATGACCCATGGCCATGGATATCGGTCTCGCTGAAGGCGTATTCCTGGCGCTGATTGCCGTTATCCTGCTAAGGCCGGAGGAGCTGCGCCGGGCCGCCCGAACGGCCGGCCGGTGGATGCGCGACATCCGCAAGCTCAGTCAAGAGTTCACCACCGAGTTGATGCGTGAGGCTCAGGTCGAGGAGTGGCGCGAGGAGATGGCCAAGATCGGCGGTGACATCGAACGCGAGATCAATCTCGATGCCTCGCTCGGGGGCTTCGACCAGCCTTCGGAGCGCCCCCCCTCGCCACGAACGCTCCCCGATGAGCCCAACATCCTGGCAAACGCCCAAGCCTCGGACGAGCCCCCCCCGCCGCCGGAGCCCCTCGGACCGGTGCCGGAGCCGTCCCGGACAGCGACCGCCGAGCCGGAGGGCATTCCCGAACCGGACAGCGAAACGGAACCGCAATAAAGGGACCCCAGGGGCCGCTCCCGGATCGAAGGCCTCCCGAAATCTGCCGTATTCGATCTCGGGTGCCGTATTTGATCTCGGGGGGTAATCCCCGCCCAATCCTTGGCGGGGCGCGGTAGGTCCGTTTGAGTGCCGGAAGTCTAAAGGCGCGCTATTGGCGCTTCTCAAGCGGTCCCCGCGGGCGAGCCCCAATCTCGGCTTGACACCGGACGGCAGGCTCCCCAAGATGTCGCGGTCGGGGCAGTTAGCCAGAGGAAATCGCCGGAGCCGTCCGACGCGGCGCCGAGGTCCGCTCCGCGGGCGCTCGCGTCGGGGACCCGGTCAACGGAGCTTGAGGACCATCACGGGCGAAGGGAGTAAGGTCATCATGTCGTGCGCGCGTGTGTTCGGAGTGAGGAGGTTGAGGGGCTTCGGCGTCTTGATCGCGCTGGCGGCCATCGGGACGGTCGGCGTCGCCGAGGAGATCGTCGGCGAGTGGCAGATCGAGATGGATTTTCAGGGCAACAAGGTTCCGGCGAAGTTGGTCTTCGCGCGCGAGGGGGACGCGCTGAAGGGCAAGTTCATCGGCCAGCGCGGCGAGGAGGAGCTTCAGCAGGTTCAGTTCGACGGCGCGAAGGTCAAGTTCCTCCGGAAAATCAATCGCCAGGGCCAAGAGTTTGAATTGACCTACGAGGGAACCGTCGCCGGCGACAAGCTGACCGGCGCCTTCTCGACGCCCATGGGGGAGATGGAAGCCAACGGTGCCCGCGTCGTGGCCGCGGCGGCCCAGGCTCAGCCGGCCGAAGCGGCCGCAGCCCCCGCTCCGGCCGCCGGCTTGCCCGCCTTGATCGGCGCCTGGAAGATGAGCGTCCAGACGCCCGACGGGACCACCAACGAGAGCCGCTTGACCTTCAGCGACGAGGGGGGAAAGGCCCTGGCCGTCTGGACGACGGACCTGGGCGAGGGCCGATTCGAGAACGTGACCGTTGCCGGCGAATCGATCGAGTTCGCCGCCGATATCGACTTCGGCGGCACGCCCGTCCCCGTCAAGTTCAAGGGCGCCCTGGCGGGCGAACAGATCAAGGGGACCGTGACGCTCACCTTCGACGGCCAGGAGATGCCGATGGAGGTGACCGGGACCCGCGCCGCCGAGGAATCCGCCGCCGCGGCCATCGCGGGCCCCGTCAACCTCCCGGGGACCTGGGAGCTCGTCGCGACGCTCCCCGACGGGACGGAGAGCCATTCGACGCTTCAGGTAACCGACAACGGCGGAGCCCTTTCGGCTCAGCTTTCGACCGAGATCGGCGAGGCCAAGATCGAGGCCATCCACGTCGAGGGCAACAACGTCCACTTCTCGACCAACATCGACTTCGGAGGCGTGGCCGTCCCGCTGGAGTTCAAGGGCCAGAGCGGCGGCGACCGGATCGAGGGCGCGGCCAACCTGACGCTCGAAGGCCAGCCCATGGAAGTCAAGATCAAGGGGATGCGCCAGGCCGCCCCGGCGCTGACGGGCCCCGTCAACCTGCCGGGAGTCTGGCAGTTGGTGGCCACCTTGCCCGACGGCACCGAGAGCATCTCCACGCTGCAACTGGAGGACAACGGCGGGACAATTTCGGGCAAACTTTCGACCGAGATCGGCGAGGCCAAGATCGAAGCCGTCAACGTTGACGGCAACGCCGTTCACTTCAAGACCGAGATCGACTTTGGCGGCGTCCCCGTCCCGCTGGAGTTCAAGGGCTCGACGGGTGGGGATAAGGTTGAAGGCAAGGGGAACCTGACGCTCGAAGGCCAGGCCATGGAGGTCTCCCTCAAGGGGACGCGGCAGGGCGATCTGCCGTTGACCGGCGAGGTGAGTCTTCCGGGGTCCTGGCAGCTCGTGGCGACCCTGCCCGACGGGACCGAGAGCATGGTCCAGTTCACCATTACGGACGAGGGGGGCGCGCTCAAGGGCCAAATGGTCACCGAGATCGGCAATGCCACCGTCAACGCTTTCGATCTCGACGGCAACGGCCTGCACTTCAAGGCCGAGATCGACTTTGGCGGCGTTCCCGTGCCGATCGAGTTCACCGGTTCGACGGGCGGCAATAAAATCCGCGGTAAGGTGCAGTTGACGCTCGAAGGTCAGGCGATGGAAGTCAAGATCGACGGGACGAGGAATTGACCGTCAGTCCCGGCCGCGCGGGCTGAGCGATCCCGGTCGGGTTGATCTCGCGCGCGGCCGATCCCCACCGCCACCGTATCGCCTGGGCGCCGGTCCCGCGACCGGCGCCTTGGCGTTTGCCGCCGGCGCTGGCGGGAGAGGCCGGTCGCGCTTGCTCGCTCTGGCTCAAATCGGTACGCTTTGATCGCCCTTGAGGCCGCCGATCCGGCGGCGGTGACGAGGGCTCAGGCGATGGCGCTGTCTCCTCTGTCCACGGCGGAGCCTTCAGGGGCCGTCTTGCCCGTCCCCCCGATGATCGAGGCCGAGCGGCTCACGAAGGTTTACGGCGATCGGCCCGCCATCGAGGAGGTCTCTTTTACCGTCGGGCGAGGGGAGATTCTCGGTCTTCTGGGGCCCAACGGGGCGGGCAAAACGACCACCATGCGAATCCTGGCCTGCTATACGCCGGCCACGCGCGGGCGGGCCCGGATCGCCGGTCACGACGTCGGCCGGGATTCGCTTCGGGCGCGCCGGCGTCTGGGCTACATGCCGGAGAACGCCCCCCTCTACGATTCGATGACGGTCGAAGCTTACCTGCGATTCTTCGCCGAGATCAAGGGGTACGGCGGGCGGCTGACGCGACGGTTGGTCGATCGAGCGGTCGAAGAGTGCGGTCTCGGCGAAGTGCGTCGGCGGCTCATCGCTGAACTCTCCAAGGGATTCCGCCAGCGGGTGGGTTTGGCCCAGGCGGTCCTGGGGGACCCGCCGGTGATGATCCTCGACGAGCCGACGGTCGGGCTCGATCCGCGGCAGATTACCGAAGTGCGCCGGCTGATCCGCGAAATGGCCGGGCATCGGACCGTTCTCCTCTCGACGCACCTGTTGCAGGAGGTGGGGCTCCTTTGTCAGCAGGTCGTCGTCATGGATCGAGGCCGCGTGGTCGCCGCCGGGACCCCCGACAGTCTTGCCCCCCGCGCGCCCAGCGATTTCTGGATCGAGGCGACGATCGAGGGGGACCCGGCCCGCGCCCAGGAATTGCTCGGTCGGGTCGCCGGCGTCGCCCGTGTCGAGCTGGCGCGGCGCGATTCGGATCGCCTGGCGACCTTTCGGCTGGCCGCCGCGGCGGGGAGGGACTGTCGAGGCGAGGTGGCGCGGGCCGTCGTCGCCGGCGGGTTCGGTCTGGTGAGGCTCGACAGCGCCGGCCAATCGCTCGAAGACATCTTCCTGCGCGTGATCTCTCCTCCCGACGGCGGCTGAGCCCAGATGAGAAGAGTCGGCCCCATTTTCCGACGCGAGCTGGTCGCTTACTTTCAGTCCTCCAGCACCTACGTCGCCCTCTCGCTCCTCTTCCTCATCTCCGGCGTTATTTTCTTCCGGATGTTCGAATTGTTCGTCCACGACTCCGCCCTGGCTCAGGCCGGCGGACCCTTCGGCGCTCCGGGGGAGGCCCCCGACATCAACGTCGCCCTCATCCAGGATTCGTTCCGTCTCCTGTCGGCCATGTTTTTCTTCACGATCCCGATCCTCGCCATGCGGCTGGTCGCCGGCGAGCGCTCGAGCGGCACGTTGGAGGTTCTGCTGACGCAACCCGTGACCGATTGGGAGATTCTTTTGGGCAAGTATCTGGCTTTGCTCGCCGTCGGGGCCGTGATCGTTCTCTTGAGCGCGGTTTATCCCTTGACGGCCTACCTTTACGGCGCCGATCACGGCGTGGCGCCGGAGCCGTCGATCATCTTCGGTTGCCTCTTGGGTCTCTTCCTGATCTTCGCCGCCTATGCGGCCTTCGGTCTGATGGCCTCTTCGCTGAGCGATTCTCAGGTCACGGCGGCGATCGTGACGCTCATCGGCCTGTTCCTCTGGCACGTCATCTCGGAGCTTCGATTTCGGCCGGAAGCCCTGCGACGCTTCGTCGATGAGTTCTCGGCCGCTCGGCATACGGAGAACCTTCTGGCGGGCCTGCTCTCCGTGCGGGACCTCGTCTTCTACGTCCTGGCGGCGTTTTTCTTTTTGTTCCTGGCGGCCCGCGTCGTCGAGTCCAGGCGCTGGAGAGGCTAGACGGTGAGGCGACCGGCACGCGGCCGTTGGCGGGAGTTCCTCGTCGTGGTGCCGCTCGCCGGCGTCTTGCTGGTGGCCGCGGGCTTGGCCTGGGCGATCCGTCAGCGCTATTTCGACGAGCATGCCCTCGGGCTGGCGCTCGTCGGCCTGTTGATGTTCCTGAGCCCGTTCGTCTTTTCGGAGATTCCTCATCTGGCCCACTACGTTCAGGCGGTCCTTTACTCCGGGTTCGTCTTCGGCGCCTGCGTCCTCGTTTACCTCTTTGGACGTGAATACAACGTCAGGCTCGACCTCACTCCTCAGCGGCTTCATTCCCTCTCGGAGCCGACGGCGGCCTATCTCCGCCTGCTTGATCAGGACGTGAAGGCCTGGGTCTTCGACACCGACCGCCGCCCGTACGAAGCGCTCCTCGACCGTTACCGCGAGGCGACGCCCCGGTTTTCATGGTCGTTGCATGATCCCCGCCGGGAGCCCGATCTCGCGCGCCGGTTCGATCCTGAGATCGAAATCGGGACGGTCTACGTGGAGCAGGGTTCGCGACGGCGGCGCCTGGGACGGGACGATCTCGCCGAGGCCGCCCTGACGCAAGCTCTCGTCGAGGTCACGCGCCAGCGGCCCGTTAAGGTTTACTTTCTTACCGGTCATGGGGAACTCTCGATCGCCCCTTCGACGGATCCGAACGCCGCCTCGGCGAGCCGTTCCGCCCGCGGGTTCGCCCATGCCCTCGGCCGCCGCGGAATCGAGACCGGCGAGCTCGACCTCGCCGCTGAGGGAGGGGCGCCGAGAGACGCCGATGCGATCCTCCTGGCGGGGCCCGTGCGCGACCTCTTTGAGGTCGAGGCTCGCCTGTTGGAAGCCTACCTGGAGCGCGGCGGGCGTCTGATGATCCTCCTGGACGTTCCCCCGACGGGCCAAGGGGCCGAGGCCGGGGAGGTGGCGGCCCTGCTTCGCCGCCACGGACTGGCCGACGACGAGAGCGTCATCCTCGACCTCGCAGGCCAGCAATTGATGAACAATCTCCTCCAGGTTCCCCTCGCCGCCTATAATTCAAATCATCCGATCACCAGCGGGCTCGCGCGCACGGCCGGCAACGTCGTTCTCGGCAACCTGCGCTGTCTCGCCCGCGAGGACCCCGCCCCGATCGGCGTTGAAGCCGTGCCGCTCGTCGAGTCGAGCCCGCAGGCCTGGTGCGAATCCCTGAGCCGCGTTTATGGACCCTTGGGCGGGCGCGCGACGCCGCCGGGCGCCGATCGTTTGAATCGCCGGGCCATCGGCTGGGCCGTCCAGGGGCCGGCCGCCGAGGGCCGCCGATGGCGCCTGGCGGCCTTCGGGACCTCGCAACTCCTGTGGGATCGGGTCCTGGAGATCAACCAGACGGCCGCTGACCTCATGATCGGGACCGTGGCCTGGCTGACCGAACAAGAGGACACGATCCTGGTGCCGACCAAAACCCTCCGGGGGACGCCGCTTGTGATCACCGACGCCGAGCTTCGGTTGATCCTGATCGTGCTCGGCCTGGCCTTGCCCGCGGCGATTTTCCTCGGCGGGGTGAGTTACACCCGATTTCTGAGACGAGGTTAGGTCGAGGCGGCTTTCAACTATGGGCTGGCGGCGGACGCTCATCGCGGGGCTCGTCTTCGGCGCGCTGGCGGGGCTTTACGTCGCCGATCAGCGGCGTTTGGAGCGGCGTCGCCAGCAACGCCTGGCTTTCGGGCGGCTCTTGCCGGGGCCGTCGGATGACGTGCGGGAAATTCTGATCACCCGGTTCGCGGAGTCCATCCGTCTCAGGCGCGAAGAAGCGCGCTGGCGCCTGATCGAGCCCGTGAGCGGCGAGGCCGACCCTCAGACGGTCGCCGATCTGTTGTACTATCTGGAACATCAAGAGACTCAACCCTCGGCCCCGGCGGGCGAGGACGAGCTCCTCAACCTCGGCCTGGCGCGGCCGCCTCTGCGCCTGCGGCTCGAGGGCGACGGCTGGTCGAGCGACTTGACGCTCCTCGTCGGCGAAGACGCCCCCGTCCCGGGCGAGGTCTATGCCCGGCTGCAGGGCTCCGACCGCTGGTTCACGATTTCGCGCTCCCTTCGCGACGCCCTGCGTTCACCCGTCCTCGATTTCCGCGACCGATCTCTGCTGGCCTTCAACCCGACGGAGGCCACGCGTCTCGTCGTCTCCAACCAGGGGACGCCGCTGGAAATGGAGAAACGGGAAGACCGATGGTGGATCCTCCGCCCGGCGCCGAGCGAAGCCGAAGGCGAGGTCGTCCGTAACCTCCTTCAGGGACTCCACTCGACGAAGGCGACTGACTTTCTCGACACCGAGACGCTTGAACTGGAACGCTACGGCCTTGCCAGCCCCGACCTGATGGTTCAAGCCTCCCGCGAGGACTGGGATCCCCCCGTGCGATCCACGCTCTTGATCGGACATCGGCGCCTCGGGGAGGGGGGCGGTTATTACGCCCTTCGGCTGGGCCGGGATCTGGTCTTTACGGCGCCGCAATCGCTCGTTGACCTGGCCCGCGTTTCGTTCAATGACGTGCGTTCACGCCGAATCTTCGCTTTGACGCGAGAGCGCGTCCAGCGGCTGACGCTCGAGGTGGCCAACTCTCGGACGGAGTTGATCCGCGATTCCTCCGGCCGTTGGCGATTGACGGATGAGCCGGCCGAACTGGATCAGGAATTTATCGACCGCTTTCTCGCCCAACTGCTGAGCGTTCGCGTCGGGCGCTACCTTGATCTCCAGCCTACCGCCCAGCAGGCGGGCCTCCAGGCGCCGCTCCTCGTCGTGACCCTCGCCGACCGGGAGGGCGCCGTTGAGGGCTTGGAGACCGGCAAGTCGGCCGAGGGGGCTGATCTGGTCTATGCCCGCCGCCGCGGGCAAGATGAAATTTTCGCCCTCCCAGGCGACGTCCCGGGCCAATATTTCAAAACGCGGGTCGATTTCCTGGACAAATCCTTGTTCGCCTTCGCCCCGGAGCTGGTCGGCCTCATCCGCATCGCCGAGGGCGATCGCGCTATCCGCTGCCTCAAGGTCGGTCAGGGGTGGACCGTCTCGGCCGAAGGGGGGGCCGAATCCTTTCAGCTCAATCCCAATCACGTCCGGACGTTGATCATGAGTCTTCTCAACCTCAAATGGAAGGAACGCCTGGACCCTCGGCGCGAGCGCGACCTCGCCATCATCAAGTCCCGCGGCCTGGAGGCCCCGGATCAGACGTTCGCCTTCCTCGACGCCGAGGAGCGGCCGCTGGCCTGGTTCGGGCGCGGGAGGGTTGAGCCGACTGACTCGTTGATCTATATCACCCTCGGCGAGGGACGACACTACGGGCTGGACGTGGCTGATTATCGGCGTTTTCTGGCCGCCCTTGGCAGCGTTTTCCCCCGATCATGAAGCCCTGCGACGCGCGGCGGTGCCGGCAGTCAGCGCCGCATGAGCCACGATAAAAGAAAGGCAACCCCATGAACGTAGCAAAACTCTCGGGCCGGAGGTGGGCGCTCGCCGCCGCCGTCAGCCTGGCGTGGGCGGCCTCGATCGGCTGCGCAAGACTCTTCGGGGCCACGGACCTCGTCAGCGGCCAGTGGGTCGGTCATTGGTACGTCGGCGAGTCCACGACCCCCGCCGGCGGGCTTAAGGCCACGATCACCTCGGCGGGCCGCGACGCCTGGGACGCCGCCTTTGACGCCGAATTCGGCGGCACGGCCCGTTACGAAGTCCAACTCACGGGCCGCCGTCAGGAGGGGCGCGTCCTCTTCGGCGGGCAGGTCGATCTGGGCCGCGCGAGCGGCGGCGTCTTCGAGTGGACAGGCGAAATTATCGGGCGCGAATTCACGGGCCGCTACACCAGCGCCGGCGTCCGCGGAACTTTTCGGCTGGAAAAGGTGGATTGAGCGCCCCCCCGCCGTCACGCTGAGCCGTCGCCGTCGAGCCGCAACGGCGGCTTCGGCTGGCGGATATAGGCGAGCCGGAATCCGGGACCGTGAATCTCGCGGGCGAGCGCGAGCGCCGCTTCGACCGTCGCCGTGGTCTCGAAGCCCAGCCGGCGCGGCAGGGAGGGATCGACCGCCCCGGCCACAATGACTCGGCCGACGTGCCGCAGGCGAGCCAGCGGATAGGTCGCCAGGATCGCGTGGACCGGATGGAAGGCGTAGTCGCGACGGTAGAGTTCGATCAGGTCCGGCGCCGTGGCGAATCGCTCGGCGTGATCCCGGGCGATTGCGTCGGGGTCGCGCGTGCTCGAAAGCACCTCCTCCCAAACGATCGGATAAGCCGGATGTCGGGCGCGATCCCACTGATTCGGGCAAGGGGTGACCATGATGAGCGTGCAGCCGGGTTTCCCGACCGCCTGAACGAGACCTCCCAGATAGCCCAGGCCGGATGAGATGAGCGTCAGGAGTGGATTCATCTTCGAGAATATCGCGTAAGGACTCCAGTCGGGGACGCCGTAGAGCGCCACGTCAAACCGCTCGGCGCTCAACCCCCGCCGAGGGGGATAGAGGGCCTCGAGCGCCTCGATCACAGCCCGCCGCGTTCCCCAGACCGACCCGGCGAACAGACGCGCGGGCCGCCACGGATCGGCCAGCAGTGTGTCCACCTTGAAGATTCTGCCGCCGATGTTGGCCTCCAAATGCCGCCCCATTTCGTCGAGCATGGCGTGCATTCGATTGTTGTGGAGAGACATCGACATCCCGTCGGGCGTATGGTGGTGACGGATCGAGCGATACGTGGAAAGACCGACGCAGATCGATTTCCAGCCCCCCGAGAAACCCCGATTGTGACCCGCGTTGACGTAGATCGTCAGGTCGCTCTCGACCACCGCCCGATGCGTTTCCACGTCGTACCCTTGGGGCGTCCGCCCGAGATGGACCAGGTTCTCCGGGTCCTCGGCGTCGTGGCAGGTCAGGCGCCCGTCAAACGCCGAGACAAGGTCCTGGCCGATCAGACGGGCCAGCTCCGCCGGTCGGAACTTCCGGTGCAGCGCGTTGGCGCAGATGAGGCGGACCCGGTCCGCCGGAACCCCGGCCCGCTTGAGGTCGGCGAGCACGTGGCCGATGACGATGCCGCGCACGGGCCCGTAAGAGGCCACCGTTGCGTCGTCGAAGGCGATCGTCACCCGAGCGCCGGGCCGGACCAGCTCCGGGAGGGCGGGGGAGTCGATCGGGCTGTCGAGCGCCCGCCGCGCGGCTGCGTCGGGATCGGCCAGCGGCTCCATCGTCTCGGCGGGCTCGTTGGCGATGACCGCGGCGTCCTCAGGCAGCTCGGCCGTGACCTCGCCGGGGCCATAGGGGATTTCAACGCGCATGGCGGGGGACCTCTTCCGCCTTAAAGGACCGGTTTCTTCCGGTTCAGGCCTGGGGCGTCTGCAAGGGTATCGCCCTCCGGCGGGTTTCGATACAATAGGACGTTTGCGGCGTCGGACGGACGTCGGCCGCGGGCCTCGACGGCCCGACAACGCTTCTTTCCGGTCGGCCAGCAATGCCCCCGCCCAAAGTTCTCTTCTTCGACCTCGACGGCGTTCTGGTGGATAGCGAGCCGCTTCATCGGGCCACCTGGGGCGAAGCCTTCGCCCGATGCGGGATCGAGCTTGCCGATCGGCGCCTGATGGAACTGCAGGGGCTCCGTGGCGAACAGGTCGCCCGCTGGGTCAAGCAAAACCTCGGCCCCGCCGGCGAGGCGATCGACGTGGAACGTCTGATGGAAATCAAACGCGACCGATTCGAAGCGAGAATGCGCCAGGAGCTGCGCTCCGTCCCCGGCGTTGAGCCCTTCCTTCGCGGGCTCAAAGGGCGCGTGCCGCTGGCTCTGGTCACGTCGTCTCGGCTGAAGGTCGTGGGCCAGATTCTGGCCATCTTCAATTGGCGGAATATTTTCGACGCGCTCGTCGGGGCGGAGCACGTTCAGCATCACAAGCCGCATCCGGAACCTTTCCTCCGCGCCGCCGAGCGCTTTCGTCTTCCCGCCGGCGACGGCTTGGCTTTTGAGGACTCGATTCCCGGCATTGCCGCCGCCCGATCCGCGGGCGCGGCCGTCTGCGGCGTGGCCACGACGCTCTCGCCCGCCGAACTCAGGCGGGCCGGCGCCCGATGGGTCGTCTCGGATTTCCGGGAATCGGCCACCCTGACCGAGGCCCTCGCCGGCCGGGCTCGCCGTCGCCTGTTCGCCTTCCTCGGGCGGGAATAACCTCCGGGCCGAAGGTTTGCTACTCGGCGCGGCCCGCGGCGCGCCGTCGATCCATCAGCTCGGTCCAGTTGGTGAGGATGACGCCCGATTCCTCGACGGCGCGGCGGAGTTCGGACGACATCATGGCCAGGAAGTCGCCGTGACGGACGTCGGTTGAGCTCGTGATGACCGGCAACGTCTCGTCCGGCATGGCGCAATGAATGATGACTTCGGTGATTCCCGGCTCCAGTTGGGCGAGGAGCTCGACGAAGCGCCCGGTTTTCTCTTCCTTGTCTTTCCAGTTGTAGCTGGCCGTGTGAATGTCGTCGATCACGGGCAGGCCGGCGTTCCAGACTTCTTCGGCCAAGGGGGCGAGCAACGTGGCCGGAACCGGATTCTCCCGCCTCGCGTTCGGCGCGCGCCCGCCTGCCATCAGGATCGGCACCTGTTTCTCAATGCCGACCTTCATGTAGCGCTTGAAGTACTCCGGGCTGGCGAAGAGCGTCCCCATGTGCGAATCGAGATGGGTGAAGTTAAACCCCATGCGTTCGGCGCGCTCGATCTGGGCTCGGATCTCGCGCTCGATCTCATCCGGCGTGGCGTGTTGCAGCACGGAGGCGACGTCTTTCCACAGGCAGCCCTCCGGGTCCACGAGGCCGGGCACGGCCGCCGCCCCCGCGAGCGGCCCCCAGCGATAGAGTTTCCATTCCGAAGTGAGCGTCAGGTGCAGGCCGAAATCCGCCCCGGGCCGGGTCCTGAGCCATTCGACCACTTCGGGCACCCAGGGGCACGGCATCATCACACTGGCCGAGGTGGCCAGCCCGTTCTCGTAGGCTTCGAACGCCCCCCGATTCATGCTGTGAGACATGCCGACGTCATCCGTGTGGAAGATGACGACGCGATCCTGCGGGCCCCAGCCCAGTCGTTGCGCGTAAGTCGGAGCCTCTTCGGCGGGGGCGAGCGCGGCGGCCGCCACCACGATCAGAGCGCTGATCCACGAGAGGGGAGTTTTTCTCATCAGGGCGTCCTCCGGTCGCAGGGTTAAGGCTCAGGGCAAGGCGAACGCCAGGAGCTCGTCCGGTTGCCCCATCCCGCCGACGGCCATCACGACGTATTGCTTGCCCTGATGCAGGTAGGTCATCGGCGTCCCGTGGGGCGTGCTCGAAATGCGCTCGGCCCAGACGACCTCCCCGGTCGTCTTGTCGAAGGCGCGCAGCCAACCTTCCCGACCCATGCGCATGATGTTGGAGGGGTCCTCGTCGGCCTGGATCATGAACAGGAGCGTCTTTGTAAGGACCCCGCCGCCGTTGGAAAAGACCCCGTTGGCCGCCGAGCCGAGCGGGCCGAGGTTCAGATGCTTGATCGCCGGGTGATCGCGCGGCCCGTCGCCGTGAGGCGCCTGCCAGAGGATCTCCCCTCGATTCAGGTCGATGGCGGTGACGCGCCCGTAAGGCGGCTTGACGAGCGGCAGGCCGCGCGGCCCGGGGACGAAGAAGTCCCCTGAACGGATGTACTTGAAGTCCGTTCGGTTGGGATCGGCGGGGCTCACCGCCAGCATGATCGCCAGTGTCATCGAGCCCACGTAGAGCACCCCGGTTTCCGGATCGAAGCAGGCCCCGCCCCAATTGGCGCCGCCGGCCGGGCTCGGGAGAACGAGCGTCCCTTTGAGCCCGTTTTCTCCGGCCTCGATCGGCGGAGTGAAGATCGGCCCCATCAGGTGCCGGCGGGCGATTTCCAACGCCTCGGCCCTCAGCTCCGGCGTGAAATCGATCAGGTCGTCCTCGCTCACGCCTTGGCGTTCGAAGGCCGGCGGCTTGGTCGGGAACGGCTGGGTGGGGGAGGTTTTCTCGCTCGGCACGCGGCTTTGAGGGACGGGCCGCTCGACAATGGGCCAGACCGGTTCCCCCGTCGCCCGGTCCAGGACGTAGGTGAAGCCTTGCTTGCTCACCTGGGCGAGGGCCTTGATCCGGCGTCCCTCCACGGTGATGTCGACCAGGTTCGGCGCGCAGGGAAAGTCGTAATCCCACAACCCATGGTGGACCGCCTGGAAATGCCAGACGCGGCGGCCGGTTTCCGCCTCGACGCAGACGATGCTTTCGGCAAAGAGATTATTCCCCGGGCGGTGGCCGCCGTACCAGTCGTTGGTCGGCGTCGACGTCGGCAGATAGACGTAGCCCAGCTCCTCGTCGGCGCTCATGGCCGTCCAGACGTTCGTGTTGCCCGTGTATCGCCAGGATTCGTTCTCCCACGTCTCCACGCCGAACTCCCCTTCCTGCGGGATCGTATGAAAGATCCACTTCATCCGCCCCGTCCGGACGTTGTAGCCGCGCACGTGCCCGGGGGGCATCTGCGTTCCGGGAGGTCCGTCGGAAACGATCATCCCGACGACGATCGTATCCCGGCAGACGATCGTCGGCGCGTTGAAGCCGATCTGCGAGACGTTGATCTCCCGACCGACCCCCTGCGTGAGATCGACAACGCCCCCCTGGCCGAAGTCCGGATAGGGCTTGCCCGTCTTGGCGTTGAGGGCGATCAACTGCCGTCCGCCGGTGGCGATGATGATCCGTTCGTCCTCCCCGTCCGTCCAGTATTCGACCCCTTTGTGCTGGAATCCGGTGTTGGTCGGGCGCGGCAGCTCATAGCTCTTCGGATCGTGGACCCAGATCGTCTGTCCCGTTCCCGCCTCCAGGGCGCAGACCTGGCTCAGGCCCGTGCTCGCGTAGAGCACGCCCTTGATCATGAGCGGCGTCGTTTTGAACTGGCCGGGCCGCAGGCGAGGGTTCGTCTCGGCGATCTTCCCGTCCGGCGATAGCCAGCGCCACGCCAGGCGAAGCTCGCCGACGTTGCCACGGTGGATCTGGTCCAACGGAGAGTAGCGGCTGCTGCCCTGGTCCGCCGCGTAATGAAGCCACTGGCCGTCGGGCGCGCCGTGCTGGGCCGCGGCCGGCCGGGTCCGGAGGCCACTCAGAAGGATCAGCGAACCGATCCACAGGCTTAAAGGAACTCGCATGGGGGGCCTGCCTTGCCGGAGTCGGGCCGGGGCTCACCGGGGGCCAACGCCATCGATGACGACCCCACGCCCAAAAATTTAACTCGATCAAATTTCTACCCCGCCCGCGCGCCATTCACAAACGAAAAGGAGGAGCCCAGGCGGGGCCGATTCGGGCGGGCTCCGACGCGGCCGCCGGTCCCGCGCCGCCTTGCGCGCGGTCCCGCCGGGATGGAAAGATGAGTGGCCATGGACGGCCTCCGGGTCGCTTTCGGGGAGCACGAGGACGCCTGGGAGCACTTCGCCCGCGGCTATGAGCTTCAGATGCAGGGCCGCCTGCGCGATGCCCTGGCCGCTTATCGCCAGTCCCTGGCCCTGCATCCGACGGCCGAGGCGATGACCTTCTACGGCTGGGCGCTCAGCTTCATGGGCCGGGTCGAGGATGCCATTGAAGCCTGCCACAAGGCCATCGCGATCGATCCGGACTTCGGCAACCCCTATAACGACATCGGCGCCTATCTGCTTCAGTTAGGCCGGCCCCTGGAGGCGATCCCCTGGCTGGAGAAAGCCAAGCAGGCCCCTCGCTACGAGTCCCGCCAATTCCCCTGGTGCAATCTCGGCGCGGCCTACGAAGCCCTCGGCCGCCTTCCGGAGGCCATGGAACAGTATCGAGGCGCGCTGGCGATCGAGCCCGATTATGATCACGCGCGCCACCGCCTCTTTCAGCTCCTCGGTCGGATTAACTAAAGGGGATGGTCCAGCCGTCGGCGACGTTAATCCGAGGCGAGGGCTCGCCCGAAGAGCGTATGGCTGTTGGCGTCGATGATCCGGACCATGACGAAGCGCCCGATCCAATGCGCGGGACCGGGAAAGACCACCATTTTATCGCCGCGCGTCCGCCCGAGCAGGTCCCCCGGCGTGCGCGGGGCCGGCTCCTCGATCAGGACCTCGACCGTTCGCCCCACCATCGCCCGATTGATCTCCAGGCTGATCCTCTCCTGGAGCCGGATCAATTCCGCCAGCCGCTCCTTCTTGACCGCAACCGGCAGGTGATCCTCATACGCCTCGGCGGCGCGCGTCCCCGGCCTCGGCGAATAGAGATAAGTATAAGCGGCGTCGAACCGGACGGCCTCCGCCAGGCTCAGCGTCTGGCGGAAATCTTCCTCCGTCTCGCCGGGGAAGCCGACGATGAGGTCGGTCGTGACGGTGCAGCCGGGCACGGCGGCGCGTACCCGCTCGATCAGCCGGAGATAGCGCTCCCGCGAGTAGCCCCGATACATCCGCCGCAAAACGGCGGTTGACCCCGACTGCACGGGCAGGTGGAAGTTCTCGCAGACGTGGGGCGACTCGGCCACGGCGGAAACGTGCGCTTCGTTGCAATCCCGCGGATGGGAGGTGATGTAACGCAGACGAGCCCCCTCGGCCAGAGCGTCCAGCCGCCGCAACAGGCCGCCGAAATCCACGACTCGCCCGCCGCCGTCCACCCCCCGGTAGGCATTGACGTTCTGACCGACAAGCGTGATCTCCCGATAGCCCGCTTCGATCATCCGGCGGGCCTCGGCGGCGATCGCCTCCGGCGGATAGCTCGCCTCCCGCCCCCGCGTTCGCGGCACGATGCAATAGGCGCAATTCTTGTTGCAGCCGAGGATGATGTTGATGAGACCCTTGAGCGGTCGTTGGCGAACCGGCTGGACGTCCGGCGGGAACGGCTCGTCAAGGATCTCAACGCAGACCTGCGGCTGTCCGGTGGCGAGGATTTTGTCCAGCAGCGGGCCCAGCCGCGGGATGGCCCGCGTCCCCAGGACCAGATCGACGTGGGGCAGCCGCCGGCGGAGCGCCTCGGCGTCCTTCTGAGCCATGCAGCCGGTGACGCCGATAATGCGGCCGGGGCGCTCGCGCTTGAGCCGGCCGAGCTGGGTCAAGCGGTTGAGCGCGCGCTCCTCGGCGTGTTCCCGCACGACGCACGTGTTATAGAGGATCAGGTCGGCCGCGGCTTCGTCGGCGGCCCGCCTCCAGCCGCGCCCCGCCAGCGTTCCCTCCATCATCTCGCTGTCATGCTGATTCATCTGACAGCCGAAGGTTGTGATGTGGTAGCTGAGCGTCATCGAAGAGGGCCCGGAGGGCACCGACGCTCCCGTCCTGTCGAGTCAGACCGCCGACTTCTTCGGCAATCCGCCTCGGGAGGCCTTTCGGGCCTCCGGGGCGCGGGCAGGCTCGGGGCCGCGAGCCTTTTCCTTGGCCGCCAGCGCCGCCGCCACGCCGCCGACCCCCACCTTGCGCCGTCGCCGGTCCCATTCGTAAACCAGCGGGGCGGCGATGAAATCCGAAGAGTAAGTCCCGACGATCGATCCGATCAGGAGAATCTTCGCGAAGGGTCGGAGTCCCTCCCCGCCGACGAGGAGCATCGTGACGATGACCAGCACGACGGTCCCCGAGGTGATGAGCGTTCGGGACAACGACTGGTTCATGGAGAGGTTGCAGAGGTCGCGGAACGGACGATCGGGGGAGCGGCGGCTGTTCTCGCGTACCCGATCAAAGATCACGATCGTGTCGTTGACCGAGAAGCCGAGAAGCACCATCAGGGCCGCCACCGCTTCCAACGAAATCTCCACCCCCCAGGCTGAGCCCCACAGGGTCGTGATCAACAGATCATGAACGAGGGCCACGACGGCCGCCACGCCAAAGACCAGCTCAAATCGCACCCACAGATAGATCAGGATGGCGATCGAGGCCAGCACCATCACCGTGATCGCCATCTGGCGGAACCCCTGGCCCGTCTCCGGCCCGAAGGATTGGAAATTCAGGATGTCGTAGCCGGCCTCGCCGTACGTCGTCGCCAGGGCCTCCCGCAGCGCCCGCTCGGTCGCTTGCAGGGGGCCGATGCCGGACTGCGCCAGCGGATGCGTCTCCGGAAGCGTTTTCACGCGGACGATCCAATCCTCCGTTCCGGCAATGCGCTGGACGCGCTGGCCTTCCAGCCCGGCGCCGGCCAGCATCCCGCGCAGGCGAGCTTCGTCCGTGGGCGCGGCGAATCGGACCTCCGTGATGGCGCCGCCGGCGAAATCGACACCGAATTTGAGTCCTCCCCGCGCCACGACGATGCCCAGGGCGGCTGCGATCAGAAGGATCGAGGCCGTCCCGCTTACGAAGCGCAGCCTGATGAAGTCGAAGCGCGTGTCCCGAAACGGCCGCAGGCGGCCGAGGCTCAGCCGGCCGCGCCATTGAAACCACAGGGCGCACAAAGCGTGGGTGACCGTGAGCCCCGTGTAGAGGTTCGCCAGCAGGCCGAACGTCATCGTGAGAGCGAACCCGAAGACGCTTCCCTCCGTGAACTGGAGCAGCACGAGGGCCGTCATCAGGCCGGTGAGGTTGGAGTCGAGGATGACCGTGAAGGCCCGCTCAAAGCCGACCGAGATCGCCTGTTTGAGCGGGCGCCCGGCGTCGGCTTCCTCCCGTACGCGCTCATAAATGAGCACGTTGGCGTCGACGGCCATGCCGACCGTCAGCAAGATGCCGCCGATCCCCGACAGCGTCAGGGTGGCGTCGGCCAGGGCCATGATCCCCAGAATGATGAAGACGTTGAGCGCGAGCGCGACCACCGAGATGACCCCCGCCATGCCGTAGTAGGCGATCATGAAAACGATCACCAGAAGCGTCCCCCAGCCCAGGGCCTGCACGCCGGCGAAGATCGATTCCGTCCCGAGCGAGGCCTCGACGGCGCGTTTGGACTCCGGCACGAGCGGCGCCGGCAGCGAGCCGGCCTTGAGCAGAAGGCTCAGATCCTGCGCCTCCTCGAACGTGAAGCCCCCCTCAATCACCGCGCTCCCGCCGGCGATCACCTCGCGGATGACGGGGGCCGACCGGACGACGCCGTCGAGGATGATGGCGAACTGGCGCCCCTTGTGATCCCGCGTCATCTGGTAAAAGACGTCAGCCCCGACGTTGTCGAACTGGATGGAAACCTTGATCGGGTTCTCGAAGTCGCCCGGGTCGCGGAAGACCGTCGCCGATCGAAGGTTCCCCCCGGTCAAGGGAGGGTCGCCCGATTCGACCAGAATCTTCCCCTCGGTGTAGACCATCTGACTCCGGTCGCGGTCGAACCGGCCGAAACGCGTCGGGAAGGCCATGTAGCCGAGTGGAACGTCCTCCGGTCGGACCTCGCCGTTCTCGTCCAGGATGGAAAACAGCAGGTCGTTGGCCGTCCCCGTGAGTTCGTGGACCAGTCGAAACTCCATCGTGGCCAATTTCGTGATGTTCTCGATGACGCGGTCGGGGTCCTTCTCTCCGGCGATCTGGATGCGGATCTGTTTGTTGCCGAGGACGGAGATGCTCGGTTGGGTCAGACCGAGCTTGTCCAGGCGCTCGCGCAAAACGCGCTCGGCCCCGCGGATGTCGGCGTCGAGCTGTTGGGCCGCCGCGACCGGGTTGAGGCCCAGTCCGAACGGCCGCTGACTTTCGGCGGCGGCCTCGCAACGCCCTTGAGAAAGGTCCCCCTCAAGCTCCTCGTCATAGTTTCTCAGAATGTTGTGCACCTGGCGGCAGTCCGCCCGATCATGAACCAGGATTTCTATCCCTTCCTCGTTCTTCGTCTTCTCAACCACGGCCGAGATTTGCCGGTCTCGGAACTCGTTGGCCAGGCGCGTGGCCACGATATCCACCTGGCGCGCCACCGTCTTCGTTTCGTCGATCATGAGCGTTACGTCGACCCCCCCCTGAAGATCGAGCCCCAACGGAATGGCGCGTCGGCGCAGGCGCTCCAGACGCTCGGCCGTGGCGGCGTCCGAGGGGTCCGCCCCCCGCAGCGTCAGCAGATAGAACGCCGTCGGGAAGACCAGGGCGATCGAGAGCAGACTTACGCCGAGCATCAGGCCAAGTCGCCAGGGAGAAGCCGCTCGCATGGGGGAATCCTTCGAGGGGGGATCGGCCGCGGCCGGCCCCGGTTACAAAACCTGGACGTCGTTCATGACCAGACGGAAATCGCAGTTAAGATAGTTGGCCGATCGGCGGCACATCCGCATCCGGGACATGAAAATCTCAAAGTATTCCATCACTTGGGAAATCTGCGTATCAATCTCGATGTCGAGCGTGATCAGGTGGCGCGCCCTGTCCACTTCGAGCCGGCTCGCCGTGGCCGCGTAATTGACCCGATCGTGAATGTCGAAACTGATCATCCGCGGGTTGCGCACCCGCGATCGATGCACGTCGCTCTTGTCGGCGATGATGAGCGCCGCCGAGGGCTCCGATATCGGGTCCCCGCTCTCGTCGTCATGATTGGCGATCGCCCCTATCACGACGGCGATCTCCGCCGTCGGCAATCCCCGCTCCTTGAGCAACTGGAAAGCCAGCAGCGCCGAGTGATGGGCGTGATTCAGGCGATGGACGACGTTGCCGATATCGTGAAGCAACCCGCTGATGGCCGCCAGCTCCCGCGACCGCGCCGGCGCCTCCAGCGCCTCCAGCAGATGATAGGCCCGGGCGCTGACCCGCCCCAGATGTTGCAGGCCATGGTCGGTGTACCCGATGCCCTCCAAGTAAGCGTCCGACGCATTGACGAGGGCGAGTATCTCCCGGTCGGCGAGCAGGGATTCATACGTCAGCCGCCCGGGGTCAAGCTCCGGCGCCGGGGCCGCCAGCGGGCCGTCCTCGCTGATGGGCACCGGGTCCGGGCTCAAGGGCGTCGGCGAGAGAGGCGGGGCGCTCACGGCATCACTCTTTGGCGGCCTTCGCGGCCTCAGCCGCTTCGTCCTGGGCCTCTTCCCGAGCCTTGGCCCGAGGGGTCACGCTGGCCAGCGCGCTTTTATTGACCCGGATCGTCGTCCGGGGGGCCACTTGCAGCGAGACGATCCCCTTGGTGAGGTCGATGGCCTCGACCGTTCCGTGGATGCCTCCGGCCGTCACGACGTGATCCCCCTTGGTGACGGCGTCCAGCATCGACTGGCGTTGGCGCTGCTCGCGACGTTGGGGGCGGATAATGATGAAGTAGAACAACAACCCCAGCGCCAGAAACATGAACAGCACGGGTCGGAAATCCGACCCCGAGGCCGGCGCGGCCGCCGGAGCCTGCTGCGCCAGCGCGAGCCTCATCCACCCCAGCGCCTCGATCGCGTGCGCCGCTCCCACCGGACCTCGCCTCTCCCGTTATCCCTGCTTCGTCCCGCCCCGGTTCGGCGGCCGCCGCTCGATCGGGACGGGGCGGCCCGAACGCTTACATCTATCACCCCCTCCGAGGTGTGTCAATCTCAGCCCCGATGCACGTAACGCCTCCTCACGAGGTCGCGCCCATCCGCCCGCGCGTTGGCGATCCGCTCTGTCTCCTTTTCTCCCCCTCTGATGGATGTTAGCATGTCGGTTCTGGCCCCGGCCGGAGGATCGGAGACGTGACCACGCCGCCCCCCCGGCGGCCGTTTTTGAGCGGAGCCCTCCTACCATGACCGAAGCGACGCCGATCGTCCTTTTCGGGGCCGCCGGCCGCATGGGGCGGATGATCCTGGAATGCGCCGCCGATGCCGGCGAACCCTATCGTCTGGTCGCGGCGGTCGAGCGCCCCGGCCATGAGCGTCTGGGCGAGCCGCTGCGGGGGTGGTCTCCCGCAGCGCCGGACGGCGTGATTCTGACCGACGCGCCGCCGCTTTCGGTCCCGCCCGGCACGGTCGGGATCGACTTCTCGACGGCCGAAGGGGCCGAAGCCCACGCCGAGTGGGCCGTCGCGGCCCGCGCCGGGCTCGTCATCGGGACGACTGGGCTCGGCGAGGCCGACCGCCGGGCGATCCAGACGCGCGCCGATGCAACGGCGATTCTGATCTCCCCCAATATGAGCGTCGGGGTCAATGTGTTGTTTGAGATCGCCGATCGGGTGGCCCGCCTTCTGGGGCCGGACTTTGACGTCGAGGTCATGGAAACGCATCATCGCTTTAAGCACGATGCGCCGAGCGGCACGGCCATCCGGCTGGTCGAAATCCTCCGCCAGACGCGCGGCTTCCCCCCCGAGGCGGTTCGCCATGGACGGCAAGGGTTGCTCGGCGAGCGGCCCGCCGGCGAGATCGGCGTCCATGCCCTGCGCGGCGGGGACGTGGTCGGGGACCATACGGTTGTCTTCGCCGCCCTGGGGGAGCGCCTGGAGTTGACGCACCGCGCTCACACCCGCCAGACGTTCGCTCGCGGGGCGCTGCGGGCCGCCCGTTGGCTCTCGGGCCGCGCCCCCGGCCTTTATTGTATGAAAGACGTTCTGAATCTCGTGGATCTCCCTCCCATCCCGCGTTGACAGGGATCGTCGGCCTCTCTCAGGAGACTTCCTTCGATGAGCTTCCTCCCCGCGCGGCGGCTCCAGCAATTGCCCCCTTACGTCTTTGTGGCCGTCGATAAGCTCAAGCGCGAGGCGATCGCCCGAGGGGCTGACATCATCGACTTTGGCGTCGGCGATCCCGACCTGGGAACCCCTCGTCTCATCACCCAAGCCCTGGCCCGCGCCGCGCGCGATCCCGCCACGCATCGTTATCCGGACGGGGAGGGTTCCCTGGCTCTCCGAGAAGCCGTGGCGGCCTATTACGGCCGAAGGTTCGGCGTCAGACTGGACCCGCGAACGGAAGTGACCACCCTGATCGGTTCCAAAGAGGGGATCGCCCACGTCGCCGGCGCGGTCGTCAACCCCGGCGAAACCGTCGCCTTCCCCGACCCGGGCTATCCGGTCTACCACGCCGGGACGCTCTTCGCCGGCGGGCGCTCCCGTCGTCTGTACCTCACGGAGGCCAATCGGGGCCTTCCGGACCTGGAGGCGTGGCCCACCTCAGCCCTCTCCCGGCTACGGTTGCTCTGGGTCAACTATCCACACAGTCCGACGGGGACCGTCGCCCCGCTGGATTACCTTGAGAAACTGGTCTGGCTGGCGCGCAAGCATGATTTCTACATCTGTAGCGACGCCGCCTACGTCGACGTCTATTTCGACGGCGTGAAACCGCCGTCCGTGCTGCAGGTCCGGGGCGCGCGCGGACGCGTCCTCGAGTTCTATTCCTGCTCGAAATCCTTCAACATGACCGGCTGGCGGCTGGGTTTCGCGGTCGGTCACGCCGGCATGGTGGCCGCCCTGCGCGCCTTCAAGAACAACGTGGATTCCGGGCAGTTCGCGGCCATCCAACGCGCCGCCGTCGTGGGCTTCGAAAACGCCGAGAAAATCGTCGCGGCCAATAATCGCCTCTATCAGCGCCGGCGGGACACGCTTATCCGGGGTCTCCGGCGGCTCGACTGGGAAGCGGAGCCCCCGCCCGCCACCTTCTACGTTTGGCTCAAGACCCGCCACGGCCTGCGGTCGATGGCCATGGTGAAAGCCCTGCTCGAACGCTGCGCGATCGTCGCTACCCCCGGTTTCGGTCTGGGCCGGCGCTCCGACGACCACGTGCGCCTGGCGCTGACGACCGGCGAGGATCGTATCCGCGCCGCCCTCGGTCGGCTCGCCGCCGCGGGATTGTAGGAGGCCGGCGCCCGACCCATGCGTTCGACGACGGTCCATCCCCTCCTGGCGGCCGCGCCGGTATTGTGGGCCCCGCTCCTGGCCGCCGTCGTCTGCGTGGGGACAATCAATCGTCCGGGATTCGACGCCCCCGATCTGGAGCACGAATTGATCCGGCCGGAGCCCGGCGCGGCCGCGGCCATGAGCTGGGGTCGCGCCCTCGGAGCCTCGTTGCCCCCCGAACGACCCGATCTGGGCGTCTATCGCCCCGCCCATGGGCTCCTGCTCAAACTTCAATACGCTTGGTGGCCCGGTCAGGCCCGTTCCTTCCATGCCCTGAGCGTGGCGATCTTCGTCCTTTTCTGTACGGTGGCCGCCTTTGGATTGCGCGCCGTCGTCGGAGTGGACTCGCCCGCAGCCGCCTGGGGCGTATTGGCTGGCGTGACCGTTGTGGCGCTCCACCCGGCCGCGGCCGACGCCGTCAACCCCGCGGCGGCTCAGGGGATTCTTCTGGCCGGCGTCGGCTGGGTCGCGGCGCACGGTCTCTACGCGCTTGTCCCGAGCGGAAAGATTCGCCCTGCCTGGGGGGCGAGCGGCCTCGCCCTTATCTATCTCATCGCCGCCTCCGCCCATGAAGCCGCCCTCCTGCTGCCCTTGTCGCTTAAGGTCTTCGAGTTCCTGGGGGAGCGCCCGACGCCCAAGGTGGTCGAGACGCGAGCGCGGCGGGGCGGCGGCCGGGCCGGCTCGGTTGAACCGACCGTTCCGGTCGTGTCGCTCGATCGCCTGCGCCGGCTTCTCATTTATGGCTTTCCGCTTCTGGGCGCGGCTCTGCTTTTGATCTTCGCCCGCCGGCAAGCGTTGGACGGCCGATGGGGCCCCGTCGCCGCCTTCCAGTTCATGGGGGAGTCCCCGGTTGTCCAACGCTGGCTGGTCGGTTGGACGGCGATGGGTGAAGGTTGGCTGCGTCTGATTTTTCCGTTTCGTCCGATTTTCTTCCATGAGGTGGGCGCCGGAGAGTTGGGCGTCGCCCTGACTCGCGCCGCCGTGGGCTGGGGCGTTTGGGTCGGCGTCGTCATCCTGGCCTGGCGACGGCTCCCCGGGGTCGTCCTGGGGGCCGCGCTCGCCATGGTTCCGTTGCTGGCCTTCGCCCAGTGGGTTCCGACGACGGTTTATCTGTCTGAGGGAGCGTTGATTCTCGCCCTGGCCGGGCTGGCCCTCATTGCGGCGGGCTTCGTCAAGACCCTGACCGAGAGGTTCGCGGCTCCCCATGCCCCGGGGCTCGCCTTGACGGCAGGGATCGCCCTGGCGCTCATTCTTCCCACGATCGGGCGGAACCGGCTTTGGCGCGAGTCGGAACGCTACTGGAGCCGCGAGGCGAGCCGTCGGCCCCAATCACCCCGACCCCCGACTTATGAATTGATTGATCTGGTCTCCCGCCAAGGCCGCGGCTTGGATCTGGCCCGGGCGACCGCGTTGTTCGACCAAGCCGCCGAACGAGGCTCCCCCCCGGCTACCGACCCGGCCTTTCAGTTCATGGCCCTGGCTTATCTGGCTGGAGGCCAGCCGGAGGCCTTCCAGGCCCTGCTGGAGCGGGCGCTTGCCCAACCTGCGCCCCACGGCCTCGGTTTTTACCGGCATTTGGGCGCCGTCGCGCTGCGGATGGGGCTCCCTCAGCTTGCCGAACAGGCGTTCACGGCCGAGCTTCAGCAGAACCCGGAGGATTTCGAGACGCTCTATTCCCTCGCCGATCTTGCCCTGCGGCGGGAGGATTGGACGTCGGCGCTGGCCCGGGCCCGGCTCGCCACGCAATCGCCGCCGCGTCACCTCGCCGCCCAGGCGTTCGCCCAGCGAGGGAGGGGGGCCGCACGGTTGGGACTCCTCGAGGAAGCGGTCCTTGCCTTGAGGAAGGCCATTGATCTGGACCCGACGTTGGCCGAGCCCTACGTCGAGTTGGCTCGCGCGCTGATCGCCGCCGAGGACTATGCCGCCGCCGAGAGCGTCCTGGTTGAGGGCCGGGACCGTGCGCGTGTCCGGACTCTGGCGCCGCTCTTCGCCGTCCACGTGGAGTCCCTGGAGCGTCAGGGTAAGGCCTCGCAAATTTTCGATTTCCTCCGCGAGATGACGCGCCGTTACAGTTGGGACGAGCCCCTGCTGCTCTACGCGGCGAGTTACTTCGCCGCCAAGGGGCGCTTCCCCGCCGCGCGCGAAGCTTACGCCAGCGTTCTGACGCGGAATCCCACCCAGCCCGATGCGCTCGTGGGCCTGGGAAAACTGACCTTGATCGAAGAGGGCGATTCTTCCAGGGCTTTGGGGTTCTTCCTCGCCGCCCTGCGCTCCGATCCCCGGCATGATGAAGCCCGGCGTATCCTCACCGACCTCGGTCATCTCGTCCCGGAGTCCCCCTCGGACCCCTCCGCCGGCGGAACCCCCTCAGAGACCTCAGCGAGCTCACCGTGACGGCGCCGCCGGCGATCTACATCGACACCTCCGGCTGCGCCTTCAATATTTCTGACGGGGAGGCGATGGCGGGCCTGCTGCGCCGCGAGGGCTATCGCATCGTCGACGACGAGACCGAGGCCGATCTCGTCATCCTGAACACCTGCACCGTTAAGGATCGAACGTTCCGGGAGTTTGAAAAACGATGGGTCAGCCTGCGACGCGCGGCCGGAGCCGCCCGACCGGTCGTCCTGGCCGGCTGCATTCCCAAGGCCTATGAGCGGCTCGGCCGATTCGACGGCGCGGCGGCCGTCGGCCCGGCTTCCCTCTCAAAACTGCCCGAAGTCGTCGCCGGGGCGCTCCAAGGCCGTCCCCTCCGGCGGCTCGCGGCTGCCGACGGGGAGGCGCGGCCGCGGCTTCCCCTCCTTCGCCGCAATCCTTGCGTTCACATTCTCCCGATCGCCCGCGGCTGCCGGAGCGCCTGCGCCTTCTGCCAGACGCGCTTGGCTCGCGGACGGCTGGCCTCCTTCTCACCGCGGGATTTGCTCGATCAGGCCCGAAGAGCGTTGGACGAGGGCGTCGTGGAGATCTGGGTCACGGCGCAGGATACGGGCGCCTATGGTCACGATCTGGGGACGACGCTGCCGGAGCTGCTGGGGCGGCTCCTGGATCTGTCCGGGGAGTTCAAGGTCCGGCTCGGCATGTCGAGCCCGCGATGGGTCCGGGAAGCGCGGGACGCCTATCTCGATCTCCTGGCTCATCCGAAGATGTTTCGATTTCTTCACGTTCCGGTGCAGTCGGGCTCCGAACGCGTCGTGCGCCGGATGCGGCGGGACGGGTCGGTCGAGGATTTCCTCGCCATTCATGAAGCCTTCGCCCGTCGATTTCCCGAGGGCACCTTGCTCACGGACCTGATCGTCGGCTATCCGACGGAGACCGAATCCGACTTTCAGGCGACGCTCGACCTCGTCCAACGGCTGCGTCTGCCGGGGATCAACTGTTCTCGATTCAGCCCGCGGCCCGGCACGCCCGCCGCCGCGCTGCCTCAGTTGCCCCCCTCCGTCGTGGCAGCTCGCTCCAGGCTGTTGACGGCGAGCGTCCGTCGAATCTCCGGCGAGGTTCACCAGGCGTGGGTCGGCCGAAACTGTTGGGCCCTCGTTGATCAACGTCGCGCCGACGGCCGGGCGATCGCCCGCACCGACGCCTATCGGCCGGTTCTGGTGCTGGGGGAGGTTCCCCTCGGCCGGCCCGTCCTGCTGGAAATCGTCCGGGGCGAGCCGTTTCGGTTCGTTGGTCGGCCGATCCGACCGGTTTACTCGTAACGAAGCGCCTCGATGGGGTCCATCAGGGCGGCGCGTCGGGCCGGATAAAGGCCGAAGATGATCCCGACGAGCGCCGAGATGATGAAGGCGAGAGCGAAGGCGCCGGGCGTCAGGATCGTTGACATCCCGCTGAATCGCGTGACGAACCAGGGGATGATCGCCCCGAGACTCATGCCGATGATCCCGCCGCCGACGGACAAGAGCAGGCACTCGATCAGAAACTGGGTCATGATGTCGCGCCGGCGTGCCCCGAGGGCCCGTCGAATCCCAATCTCGCGGGTCCGTTCGCTGACCGAGGCCAGCATGATGTTCATGATCCCGATGCCGCCGACGAGCAGCGATATGCCCGCGATCGAGCCCAGGACGATCGAAAAGATGGCCTGGGTCCGCCGGGCCTGCTCCAACAGCCGCAACGGGACGATCACCTCATAGTCCTGTTTGTTGTGTAATTCCCGAAGCGTGGCCTCGACCAGACCCGCCGTCGGCAGAACGGCGTCCTGCGCGTCGACTGACAGGACCAGCTCGTGCAGCTCGACGTATTCCGATTGCGACGTCCCGGCCTGGACCTGAAAGAAGAGGTCCCCCTCCAGCGCCTTGAGCGTCGTCAACGGCACCACGATGTCGGCGCTTTGGCTGGGGAGCGACGCCCCCCCTTCGGGGCCGACCGGGCCCGAGTCGGCGATCAGGCCGACGACGCGATAAACGTTCCGCCCGACCCGGATCGGCTTCTCCAACGGGTCCTCGAAGAAAAACAGCTTGCGCGCCAGCTTCTCTCCCAGCACGCAGACGTTGGCGAACTCGTTCAGATCGACCCACGAGATGAACCGACCCCGACGCAGCCCGACCGCGATCGCCCGGCCGTGCCAGGGGACCGACCCCAGCACGTTGGCTTGAGCTTCGTTGGGGCCATAGCGCGCCGTGGCGCTGATGGCCTTGATCGGAACCACCAGTTCGACTGAAGGAAGAATCTCCGCCAGATGCTCGGCGTCGCTGTAGCGCAGGCCGTAATCCAAGGCCGTCGGTGGACCCGGACCGCGGCGCCCCATCGCCATCGTGCTGCCGGTCGGGTCCCGCGGCGGTTTGACGCTCCGGGCAATGATGTTCTGGCTGCCGAGCTGTCGAATCTGGTCCAGGACCTCGCGGCTCGCCCCCTCGCCGATGGAGAGCATGCTGATGACCGAGGCGACGCCGAAAACGATGCCAAGGATCGTCAGCACCGACCGAAGCTTGTGGACGCCGACGTTGCGCAGCCCCAGACGCGTCGTGCGGAGGAGTTCGACGAGGATCATCGGGTCGAGCCCCGGCGGGGGCTGAAGCCGAGAGCGCGCCCCTTGCGCGCGGGAGCGCCGCCCTCAAGAGTCTAGGATGGCCCGGCCGGCCGCCGGATCAGTTCTGAGCGCCGTTTGGCGCGACGAATGGGGAGCCGCCGTTCTGGAATTGCTCCATCCGGCGCTGCATCGCCTCTCGCTCCTCCGGGGGGAGCGCGTTCATCCGCTCTTCCATGCGCCGCATCATCTCTTCGCGTTGCTCCGGCGTCATCGCGTTGGGGTCCATGCCGCCCCATGGACCGCCCCGGCCCCGGCCCGAGCGCATCATCTCTTCGCGCTGCTCCGGCGTCATCGCGTTGGGGTCCATGCCGCCCCATGGACCGCCCCGGCCCCGGCCCCCTCCGCCCGGAGGACCAACCCCTTGTTGCCCCTCCCCCCGGCCCTCTTGCGGATCGAAGCCCGAGCTGGGGGCAGGGGCAGCGGCCGCTCGATCGGCGGCCTGGGCGGCGGCGTCGCGCTGCTCCGGCGAGGCCCGTTCCGACGGCCGCGGCCCCAGGCCGGATTCGGCCGCCAGGGCCTGCTCCATAATCACGACGTCGCCCTCTTTCAGGCCGGCGACGACCTCGACCAGCCGTCCGTTATTGAGGCCCACCTCGATTTCGCGCAATTGCCCTCCCCGTTCGGCCGCCAACCACACCGCCGGGCGCGCGTTCTTCATCTGCACGGCCTGGATCGGCACGACCAGCACGCCCTTGAGTTCCTGAACGACGATCTCGGCTTTGCCGCTCATGCCGGGCTTATAGCTCGGCTGGCGCCGGCCGATGTCGATTTCGACCAGATACTCCTGCACCTCGCGCATGAAGTTCGTGCTGTCCGGGAGCACGCTGATCTTGCTCACCACCCCCTCGATGATCTGCCCGGACAGGGCGTCCAGCGTGATGAAGGCCGGCTGGCCGAGCCGGATTTTCTGAATCATGGATTCATGCACGCGCGCCTCGACGATCCAGGCTGCGAAATCCGGCAGATCGATAAGCCACTGGCGGGGACTCACCGACGTCCCGACCTGCAGCACGCTGTCGGATTGGCCGAACCGGCCCCGGTCCTTGTGGTAAACGACCAGGCCGTCCTCCGGGGCTTTGACGATCGTCCGATCCAGCTGCTTCTGCAGATTTTCGGTCGTGATCCGCTCCAGTTCGGCTCGCTCCCGGGCCGCGTCCAGCGCCGCTTTGCGCGTCCCGATGTCCCGCTCGCCCGTCAGCCGGACCTCTTCCAGATGCCCGTCGGCCTCGACCACGGCCGTCTGCAGGACGGTCAGCTCCCGCGTATAGGCGAACTGCTCCAGAAGCTTCAAATCTTCCTTGGATTGCTCCACCTGGATGTTGCTCTTCTTGACGGCGAATTCGTCGGCGTCCAGGTCGTTCTTGGTGACGTAAGACTTCTCGTAGAGACGCTGGGTCCATTCCAGCCGATCCATCGCCCGCTTGCGCTCTTCTTCGGCGATGAAGGCCGAGGATTCCTTGTTTCGCTTCTGCTGCTGAAAATCCCCCTCGATGTACTTCTGCAGGTCGATCCTGGCGATCGAAAGTTTGTTCTCCGCCGCTTGAACGTCCGTCTTGAGCTTGCTCTCGGCGATCGCCAGGTTCCCCTCGGCCTCCTGGACGCGCTGCTGGGCTTCCGTCAGCGAGATCTTCTGCTGCAGATAGCGCTCGGTCAGCTCCGAATTGTCCAGCTCGAGGATCGTCTCCCCCTTCGTAACGGCCAGCCCCTCCGGCGCGATCCAGGTGATCTTGAGCGTCCGATCGGTCTCGTTGCGCACCGCCGTCATGTTCTTCGTTTTGAGCTCGCCGGGGGCCAGCGCCGAAATCGTCAGGTTGTGCCGTTGGACCGTCCACCGGACGATTCCCCCCTTGGCCGCCGGGCCTTCTTCACCCCCGGCCAGCGGGGCTCCCCGCCAGGCCAGGTAGCCCCCTACGAGGCCGGCCAAGGCCAGAACTGCCACGCCCACCTTGATAATGACGCCGGCTCGGCGCGCCTGAATCTGCTTGGCCATCGGACGCGATCCTAAACTCATCGGCAGAACCTCTCCACCCTTACAATCAATTTTACACCCGAACCCTTGAACGGTTCCATCCTGTCACCCGGCTCCGGAACTCGCCACAGCCGCTCATCTTCCGGCGCGGCGTCAGGGCGCGGGCATGAGGCCCCCGGCCTTTCCGACCGGGAGCCTCACGCCCGGCCCGTCATCGCTGCTCCAATCTCCCCCTTTACGGTTGCCGCGGCCCGCCCCCGCCCGGGCCACGTCCGCCGCCGCCCCCGCCCGGTCCGCGACCGCCGCCAAAGCCGCCGCCCCCGCCGCGCGGCGCCGTGGCTTCATTCCACTTGGCCACCTGGTCTTCGGACAGGATCGAGGCCAGCGCCTTGTCCAATTTCTCCTTGGCCGTCTGGCGAGCGCCCCGAACCGCCTGGAAATCGAAGCTCGCCATGGCTTCCTGCATGGCTTTATCCACCTCGACCACGTAGGCCACCGTGTGCTTGAGCGCCTCGTCAAGCTTGGCGGCCTCCAGGCCGAAGCCGGCCAGCGTATCGACGTGGCGGTCCCACTCGACGCTGAACGTCCCCAACGAAGCCAGGGCTTGGGTCCGCTGTTCATCGTTGAGGAAGAGCTTGAGCGCGTTATCGAGCTTGCCGCTTTCAGTCTGCCGGATTTCCTGCAGCGCCTGGAAGTTGCCCGGTCCACCGCCGCCGCCCGGCCCGCCCCCGCTGCCGATGACTTCCTGCATCGCCTTCTGGTAGCTTTCGCGGGCGCTCTTGTAGGCGCCGGCCAGCGCTGTGGCCGCCTTCTCCTCCAACGTCAACCCGGCCGCCACGGCCTTGGCCTGCAACGCCCAGGCCGCCTGAGCCTTTTCCGGTTCCAGCGGCGGTCCGCCGCCTCGCCCGAATTGAGCCAGCGCGAATTGACCGCCGGCCGTCAGCCAGAGGGTCGCGACCAAAGCCGCGAGCCCCCACCACGTCCCGAAGGACGGCTTTGCCGATCCTTTCATGGGCTTGACCTCCAAAACGGATGAATTCGTGATCGGGGAAGCCGAAGCCGGTCCGCTTGCGTCATGCGATGAGAAGAGCCGTACCATTTGGTACACCCAAAAACCTTTCTGAACTCGCCTGGCCGCAGCATTGCCTCCCACGGCAACTCCGCAGGGAACCTCAGCTAGGACCCAAGCTCCTCTTACGCCTTGACTTACGCGCTCGGCGACGGCTTCTGTCTGCCCGCACGTCTCCTGATGGGAGCGAGGACTATGCCAGCCTCTCCCGTCTCAGCCCCCTCGCCCCAGCCTCTATAACCCCCCCGCCTCCGAACCGCTCCCCGCGCTCGACGCGGCCGGTTCGGCATCGGCAAAGAAGATGAACCCCAGGTCCATCTCATCGGTCGTCGGGCCGCCAAACCGGACCGGCCGGCTGGGGTCGATCCCCGCCCGTTCGCCCCGTTCGGCCGTGTTCTCGTAAACGAGCGTCACCTCCAGACGGGTCCCGGCCGGCAGCCGCCGCGGCTCCTTGAACTCGTAAACCGTCTGCCAGTTGAAGTCGTACTCGGGGACCTCAAGCAGCGTCTCGGCCCGACCATCAGGGTAAAAGGCCACGAACCGCGCGGCCTTGCCTCGAAGGTGCATGTGGGGCATCAGGCTCAGAAGGATCGTCTCGCGCGGGAACGTGCGCGCCCCGCCAACCTCCCACCGCGGATGGAAGGGGGGAATCTCGAACCCGCCGTTGCCGATCGCGTCGATCCGAACCGGATGCGTCACAGGTCCATCGTGGAACTTGAAGGCCACGGCCGAGACGTCCGGGCGCGCCGTCCCCGGCCCTCTTTCTTTGTGATAGTGCATCTGGAAAACCACCCGTGACCCCTTGCGCAGGAGCATCCCGTAGCCTTCCCGGTAGGTGTGCGGGTCGGTTCCCGGCGCCATCCCGCCGATCATCATCCCGCCGAACTGGGAGCGCCCGCCGGGCGGGATCGCCGAGGCGATGATGTGGTGGACCACCTCACTGCCGGGCTTGAATTCCAGGGCCTGGATGTAGCGGTCTTCCGGCAGCTTGTCCTCCGGAATCTCGATGGCGATGTTCTGATAGAGGTCCTGAACCTCGTCCCGCACGAGGAAGGGTTCGCTGAACGCGACGACCAGATCGGGTTCGAATGACCACCCGCCCGTCTGGGGGAACTTAAGCGCCGGCGGAGCCTCGGCGGCGTCGCCGCGCGGGGCCCCGGCGCCCACCCAATTCACGATCGTGGCGATGTCCCGATCGCTCAGCGTCCGCTCGTTGGCGAAGACGCCGTGAAACTCCGGGGCCGCGTGCCAGGGGGGCATCTGGCGCGTCTGGACGGCGCGGGCGATCGATTTGGCCCACGGCCGCACTTCCTCATAGCTCATGAATGCCATCGGGGCGACCATGCCCGACAGATTGGCCCCCGCCGGGCGATGACACACCTGGCAGTTCTTCTGCAGGATCGGCAGCACGTCCTTGGCGAACGTCGCCCGTGAGCTGCCGGCCTCGTCGGCCGTCGATACCCCCGCCACGAGCGTCAACGCCGCCGACCAGGCCCAAGCCGATGCAATCCGGGTTCTCATGGGATTCTCCCTCGAATGATTTCGGACCTCCCCCGACGTTCCCCCAGGGGGGAACGTCCAATCTTTTTAATACGTTAAAACTTTTGCCGCAACCGGAAACGCATGCGGCGGAGGCAACCGCCCAGGGGGGGACCCTCGTGTCTCCGCTCGCCCCCCGCCGGCACCGATTCTCGTCTATCCTCGGCCGAAAAGCAGGGGGCGAGGGCAGTCCCTAAGGACGGCCCCCCCGGTGACGGTCGGCTGATTCCATCCTCGCGCCGCTACGGGCCCCCGAAAACCGAACCTCGGTCGCTACATCGAGGCTATTTGACGACGATTGTCCGCTCGGTGGCGTTATACGGGCCCGGGACGGCCTTGCCGGCGGGGTCCAGCAACTCGATTTTGACCTTATGTTCGCCGGAGGCCAACCCATGGACATGGTACGGCTGCCATTCATCGACGACGGAGGATTTCCCATCGACCGTGACGCGGACCTTATAGTCCTTGGGGCCGAGCGTCGCGTTGGTCAGGTAGAAGTCGACCATGATCATCTTGGCGTCGTCGCCGACGTATTCGCCCTTGGGGCGACTGAAGCTCAGCAGCGGCGCGCCGGGCGCGACGGGGCTCTCCCCCTTCTTCTCGCCGACGTAAAACGTGATGATCTTGCGCGCGCCCGGTGATTTCACGCTTTCGTGCCAGCTCCGGCTGGCGAAGGCCTCGACCGTGTGGATTCCGGGGGTCAGTTTCCCCAGGTCCACCGGCTTCGAGACATCATAGACGGCAATGTAAGGGCCATTATCGACGATGACGTGGACGTGCTGGCCGTCCTTGGAATAGGCCAGCCCGTTCTGGCCCGAGCCCTCCGTCAGCTTCCCCAACTCGAACTGCTCGACCTTCATCGCCAGCATCACGTTTCTGTCCGCCGGCAGAAGTTCGCCGTCTTTCGGCGAGACGATCGTCAGCACGGCGTGATTGGAAACGGCGCTGTTAGCCTGCGGCATCAAATGAAGTTCCTGAGCCCCCAGGGGAAAGGCCAAAGAAGCCAGGACGAACCCCCTCAGACAAGCCGGCCACCCCGCCCGGCTCCAAGGCGATCGCCGTTGTCGGTCCATCGTTTGATGATCTCCCTTGCTTCAAGTGTCGTTGGACCCTTCTTCCTTATTCGGAAACCGAGCCCGCTCCCGCCGTCTGGCGTCAGTTTGAAAGAGCAGCCTCCCGAAGTCAATTCCCCCCGGCCCGGCCACCGGGCTGGGCTGGCCGAGGCCGGTTTTTTTGTTGACTTGTTCGGGATCGAGAGCCAGCATGCCCACGCTGGACCTTTCGGTCCTGGTTGTCCGGGTGTAAGTGGCCGTGCGAGGCCTGCGAAGGGGAGGAACCCGCGCAAGAGGCCTTTCGAGGACCAGCGGGGGGGAATTGTCCGCTGACGCCCGACCGGCCTGTTCCGGCCGCTGCGGAATTTGAGGCTTGGCGCCCGAGGCCGGGCGCCTCAGGCGCGCGCGCAGGGAAGGAGGTGAATCGGCGCATCGTCGGGCCCACTCCATGCGCGCGGGGCCCAATCGAAAACCGGGGGATGCCTCGGGGGGGCTGAAGACCGATTCTTGGGATGAAAGGGTTGTATCACCGATGAACTTCGCGATCGAACCACGAAAGCCGTTTCGCGCGGCCTTCACCCTGATCGAACTGCTTATCGTCGTTGCCATCATCGCCATCCTGGCGGCTATCGCCGTCCCGAACTTCCTCGAGGCCCAG